>Ga0067045_1027425_pt1 | contig 145942 bp, 47 predicted proteins | sample TerdegcTABiofilm_FD_59184 | JGI IMG/M metagenome (GOLD analysis project Ga0067045, IMG submission 59184) | Combined Assembly of (Gp0054472, Gp0054536) Wastewater bioreactor microbial communities from Singapore -Terephthalate degrading...
TCGCCATATAGCCGTCCGCAGGCCAATCGAATTCAGTTACGCTGTAGATCGTAGAACCGTCTTCTTTATATGACGTTATATTGATTATCTTGCCTTCAGAATCCAGCTGCGCCACGGAGTCCAATAAAGTTTCTTCCGGTTCTTTCATACCATTTTTATTTGTATCGATATAACCGAATCTTGAATTGGTATCATATTCATAAACAATGCTATTAATAACTTTCGAAACATCGTTATAATCAGCCCAAGGTGAATTTAATGTCTTTTGATTGCGTAATTTCTGGTCAAAATCGATAACCTGAATCGTCGCTTTATCAGGCGGGTTATTTAGTTGACGATAGGTTGTCCAACCATAGGCCGGTTTGTTTATTTCGGTTACAGAAACCGGAGTTATCCCATCATCATCAAAACTTGTAACATTTAGAATATCGCCGTAATTATCAAGTTCGGCAACATTATCATATAAATTTTCGCCGGGATCAATCTGCTTATTTTTATTAGTATCAATTATACCTTTTCTAAAATTTTTACCTTCATCAATAACATATTGAAACACAATACTTTTCTGAACATTTTGCGAAGCGTCGATTTCTTGTTGAACAACAATTTGATTTAAATCGTTATAAATCTGGAGAGTTTCTCCTCCGCCTTGTTTCATTATATGATATGTCATATAACCGGCTAAAGGCGTATTAAATTCAATAATCATCTCTATTTGATTATTCTCATCAAACATGGTGAGATTAAGCATATTCTTGTTTCCATCAAGAATACCCTTGCTTTTTATCTGACCAACATTGGGATCACCGATTCTTTCCGTTCGTATTTTCCAACCTAAACTAACATGGTCAGGATCTGTTTTATAACTATAATAACTGACGGACTGTTCGCTCGTATCGCCATCGATAGAAGTTTGTTCAATAATAAGGCCATACGTAAAAGTACCGGGCGCATTCCCATACTTTTGCACAACCTGATCATGAGTTAATCCGTTATATGATGTCTGAGACGTCATAACCTCGTTAGAATCAAAATACTGTTTTACCCAGCCGGCACCGCGCTCAGCAGATTCCTGAATTTCCAGATATGACAATTTTCCATTAGTGAACCTTTGTATTGTGGTATCGCCTTCTCGAGGCATATCATATCGGGTTAAAGAAAGAAGCGTACCGCTACTTGCAAAAACAGCAATGCTAATAAACTGTTCACCGGCATCTTTCTGTCCATTACCGTTAGGATCCTTATATTCAGTGCGTACTAAATTACCTGAATTATCGTTCTCATATAGGAAACCTGTCCGTTCACCGGGTTCCAAAAATATTCCATCAACTTTATTTTGAATAGTTTGAGTCAAAAGGCGATCATTTGAGTCATAGACCTGTATCGTTCTGGTATTTCCTTCAGTAGTTGTAATTCTTCTTCCTCCATCAGGAAGGTTCTGAACAGTCGTTACAGTACCTTCATAGCTGGTCGAACCAATCAGATTGCCTTCATTATCATAAAACCTGACTTCTCCGGTTTCAGGATCAATAATAGTTCTGTCTTTTTTCGGAATCTGAACCTGAAATGTACCATCTGCGCTTATGGCAAACGACTGCTCTTGTCCGTCAGCGATACCGTCGTCATTTGAATCGTATTTAAATTTATCCGGTTTGCCGTCGTTGTCCGTATCATAACCGAGCCCGTCAGGTATTCCATTCCCATCAACATCTATACCCCATACTTTATTTACACTGTCATAATAAGCGTCGATTTTGCCGTCATTATTTAAATCCACAGGTTCAAAACCTGACTTGACTTGTTTAAATATTTTCAGGCTAATATTGCCGGGCTGATTATTGCGTGTAATTCCATAAAAGAGCGGATTTACAAAAGAATCTTCCGCCGTAGTAAAATTTGGCACTTCATTTTTTCCGTCGGAAGTTTTATAAACATAAACCTGTATTGTATTTAACGTTATCTGGAAATCAACAGTATATTGAACTCCGATTTCATAATCTTCTATGGCAGTAATCCATTGGACTCTTTCGTCTTCAATTCCATCTTCATCTTTATAAAAACTATAAAGAATTTTCAAATCCCCGTTGTCTGTTCTAAACGACAAAATGCTTTCCTGATAGATATAACCGCCATTAGGTTTTGCAAGAGTATATAGATCTTCAAATCCCGTATTGAAAAAAGTATTAGTATTGGCTAATGTAAAATTAAGCCTATAAAGCGGCAAATTTGTCCTATCGGTCAGGGTAACTTGCAGTGTATCATCAATATCAATTACTTCCTGCAATCCATAAGGTTTTGAAATTTGCTGATTTGTACCGTCGCCAATATCGACGCGCCCACCGCCAGGTATATCGTCAGTGCTGTCGAAGAAAGGGGTTTCAGCTCCAATATTGAATGGGGAATTTATGGTAGGCAAATAGGGGGTTTCATTGATTTGAGACTGGTTGATGAACTCGGAATTTTCAGGCAGTAAAACTTCTTCCGGCAAATCAGGTTTTTTATTTTCAGGTTCCTGTTGCGCCCACGAAATATGGGTTTGTCCAAAAATAAAAGTTTCCGCAAGAAACAAAATCAGAATCTTTTGCCATAAGCGGTTTCTATTGGAATAGAACCAGATAATAGGTTTGCATTTAGATTCTTTAATCTGATTGCTCATTTTTGCCCCCTTTGATGGCGTTTTATTTGTTTATATATAAAAAATTTTCATCTCCACGTTATAAAAATATAAACACGGTTCGCTATTACTTTATATGATTTTACATCTAGTTATATTCGTAAATATTTTGCCATATATTAATTATATACCATAAACATCTTTTAATCAAACTACGGATGTAATTTTTTAAAATACAAATGCAGAGTAATCCTATTTATAAAACAGTTGATGTTCCATAAAAATTACAAAAAATATCTATAAATTTATTATCGGGATAATTTATGAAAAAACAGATTGTTTTTTTAGATCTGCAATAGCTTTTTTTACATCGCCGGTTGTGAAAACAGATGCTCCGGCGACACATATATCCGCTCCGGCGTGTGCTATCCGTCCGATATTTTCAGCGTTTACACCCCCATCTACTTCAAGAATTATTTTTTTGTTTGAATTATCAATGATAGTTTTGGTTTTTTTGATTTTCTCTATCATCTGGGGAATAAATTCCTGTCCGCCGAAACCGGGGTTAACGGTCATTATCAATATCAGGTCGATATCAGGGATAACATATTCAAGAGATTCTATTGCGGTTGCCGGATTCAGAGAAACTCCGCATAAAATATTATGCTTTTTTATATTCTGAATAGACCTGTGAAGATGTAGAGCCGCCTCAACATGAATAGTCAATATATCCGCTCCGGCTTTAATAAACCGTTCGGCATAAAAATCAGGATTCTCAATCATCAAATGAACATCGAGCGGCAAAGAAGTATATTTTTTTATAGCGGCGACAGATTGTGGCCCGATGGTTATATTCGGCACGAAATGACCGTCCATAACGTCAATATGTATATAGTCCGCTCCACCTTCCTGAGCTTGTTTTACCGCGTCTCCCAAATACGCGAAATCACCGGATAAAATTGACGGCGCTATTTTCATTATATTTTTCTCTTTTCTGGTTATCTATTGCAGGCAAAATACATTTTCAACCGATTTCTCATTTTTAACAGGGCCTATTACAGCGAGATTAAGCCTGTTATTCTGAAACAAAACGTTGCTTATTCTCTGTACATCATCAAGAGTAACCCGCTTTATACGGTTTAAAATTTCGTCAATCTCGGTTACTTTATCTTCACATAATATATTTTCGCCCAGCCACATCATAATATTCATAGTTTTCTCAAGTCCCATAGACAACTGGCCGATAAGATATTTTTTTGCCCTATCAAGCTCATCTTCGGTAACGGGTTCTTTTTTCAAATTATTCATTTCCTGAACAACAAGCTCAAGCGTCTTATTTAATTTATGTTCTTCAGTACCAGCAGATATTGTAAGAGAACCGGTATCTTTAAATCTGTCTATTGAAGAATGGATCGAATACGCCAATCCATGTTTCTCCCGAATTACCTGAAACAGCCTTGAACTCATATTTTCACCAAAAATTGTATTGAGCACCTTCAGCGCATATTTATCTTCGTGTTCACGGTGAAATGCCCTCACTCCAATAGCCAGATGTACCTGTTCGGTATCTTTTTTATTAATAAGGCATACCGGTTTTTGTTGATTTTCTACAACGCCTAATGCGGCAGGCGGTTTTGTCTGTAGCGGATAATCGTCCATATATTTAAAAACAATATCTTTCACTTCATCATGATTAATTTTTCCGGCTACAGCCACAACGATATTATTTAATTTATAGAACTCGTTTTTATAAGCAAGAATACTGTCATTATTCAGGTTATCTATTGTATTTACAGTACCTATAAGCATTTTACCTAAAGGTTGGTCCGGCCAGAGGATCTCATTGAGCAAATCATGCACATATTGAGCCGGTAAATCATAATACATATTTATTTCTTCTTTAACCACGAGTTTTTCTTTTTCAATATTCTCATCGACAAAATAAGTATTCATCACCATATCCCACAACACATCAAACGTTACAGGGAAATACTCGGACAAAACTTTGGAATAATAACAGGTATACTCTTCTCCGGTAAAGGCGTTCAGCATACCGCCAAGCCCTTCTATCGCCTGTGAAATCTCGTTACCTTCCCTCTTTTTTGTCCCTTTAAATACGAGATGTTCGATAAAATGTGAGATACCGCTTATCTCGTTAGTCTCATATCGGCCTCCGGCGCCAACCCATATTCCGACAGATGCGGAATGCATATAAGGCATATTACATGTAACTAATCGTAATCCATTGGGATGTGAAGAAATATCAATCATATTTTAATTCCCTTATATAATAGTTTTTCGTAGAATTTCACCTGTTTTCACATACCCGCTGGTTCTAATACGAACTATTTGATTCGGATGCGCGGAATCTACCTCAATACCTGCCCGGAAAATCTCCAGAACTTTAATTTTCCTGTCATCCTTGCGATCAGGACCGATAACTTCCAATTCATCGCCAGCCATAACTGCGCTTCTTGGATTCAGTTCAAATTCACAATCCGAAGTATGGCTGATTATACCGACAAACTTATAATTCTGTATATATTTTCCTTCTTTTTTTACAATATTTTCAGGTAATGTTCCAGTAAAAAAACCTGTGGTATACTCTCTGTTGCTGATTTTTTCAAGTTCCGACATCCAGACAGGCAAAAGATCATGGTATTTGTCTTTATTATTTGAAGATAAGGTATCAATAGCTTCTCTATATATCCTTGTTACAGAGGCGACATAATATGATGTTTTCATTCTTCCCTCGATTTTTACTGCATCTACCCCTATCGAAGCGATTTCGGGCAAGTGTTGAATCAGGCATAAGTCCTTTGGATTAAATAGGTATGTTGCGTTAGGCTCAAGTTCTACGGGAATACATTTATCCGAATTTTTCTCCATAAGATAATATTCGCGCCGGCATGGCTGGGAACACATTCCCAGATTTGATTCGCGCTTATCAAGATACGCGCTGAGATAACATCTGCCGGAATAAGATATGCACAAAGCGCCATGTACAAACATTTCCAGTTCGATATCGGTATTTGCGGCTATTTCTTCAATTTCGCCGCAAGACAATTCACGAGCAAGAATGACTCTTTTTATTCCATTCTTAGCCCAAAACTTTACCGATTCCACATTAGTAGTATTCGATTGCGTACTTAAATGAATAGGTATCTCTGAAACCAAATCGTTTGCAATAAGTATTGCGCCAGGATCAGACATAATAAGCGCATCAATACCGATACCGGATATATCCTTGAATAATGCTTTCAACGAGTTTATATGATTGTTTCTGCAGAAAATATTTACCGCAAGGTACAATTTTTTTTTATGATTTTTTACATAATCTACGGCTGTTTCGAGATCATTTAACTCAAAATTACCGGCATAATGACGCAACCCGAACTGTTTTTCGCTTAAATAAACCGCGTCAGCGCCGTAATCAACTGCCATTTTAAGTTTTTCCATTGTTCCCGCAGGCACAACAAGTTCAGGTGATTTCACTTTTGGTTCTTTTTCCAATCCAGATACCCCTGCAATATAAGTTGAGCGGCTAATCCGTCGATAACCTGTTTTCTTTTTTTTCTTGATACATCCGCATCGATCAATAATTTTTGAGCGGCTACGGTAGTCAATCTCTCATCCCATAGTTTTACAGGCACACAAATATGTTTTGCAAGTTCTTCTGAAAATTTGACAGTTGTTTCTGCCTGCGGTCCTAAAGAACCGTCCATATTTTTGGGCAATCCGATTATTACTTGAGCAACCTCATTATCGGCTACAATAGCCGCAATTTTTTCAAATATCTTTTTTTCTTTATGTAAATCTATCATTTCCAGCGATTTTGATATCGTGGCAGTAATATCGCTTATAGCCATTCCGATTCTGCGCAAACCGTAATCTATTGCTAAATATTTACCCATTGGCAAACTTCCCATTTCGTCATAATTTTTAATTGAGATATTTTTGAGTTTCAGAATCAGAACTTAATTTTTTAACTATTTCTTTTATATCCTGCGATCTTGATTTATCACAAACAAGTACTGCATCATCAGTTACGACTATTATAAGATTTTTTGCCCCTAATGCGGCAACAAGTTTTTTATCTGAATAAACAATGCAGTTTTTTGAATCCACCTGCATAAACTTACCTTTTACCGAATTTCCGTATTCATCGGTTGGAAAATATTTTGCGACTGCATCCCAACTGCCTGCGTCATCCCAGTCAAACAAACTTTTTGCCACTATAACATTATCCGCTTTTTCCATAATCCCGTAATCAATAGAAATATTGGGCAATCCGGGATATATTTTTGCGATTTCCTCATCAAAATTACCATTTTTGATTGAATCCGCGATTTTTAGGTATGCTGCATATAAATCAGGCATAAATTTTTTCAGCGCTTGCACAAAAACCTTTTTTTTCCAGATAAAAATTCCGCTGTTCCAGTAATACTGGCCGGATAATATAAACTCCTGCGCTCTTTGTATATCCGGTTTTTCAGTGAATTCGGCAACTTTACAAAAATCGGTTTCGGTACCGGAACTGATTTTTTCTTTGAAATGGATATAACCGTATCCCGTAGCTGGGAAAACAGGGTTTATTCCAATAGTAAACAAAGCGTTTTGTGTTTGCGCCATATTTACGGTATCGTTAATATTTTTTAAAAACATTTCTTTATTTTTAATCACATGGTCTGCCGGCAAAATAATCATTATATCATCGTCGTTTTTCACAAACGCCGTAGCCAATGCTATACATGGCGCGGTATTTCTTGAGCATGGTTCGGAAACAATATTTTTAACAGGAATAAAAGGGAGTTGTTTTTTTATTTCTTCAGACTGAACGGAATTAGTTATCACAAGAATATTTTCATTCACGCAAACACTTTCAAGCCGGTTTACCGTATCCTGAATCATAGTATTATTGCCGACAATAGCAAGTAATTGTTTTGGAGTTTTTAACCTGCTTTTCGGCCAGAACCTTTCGCCTTTCCCGCCAGCCATAATCACTGAGTATATCATTTAATACCTCATTATTTTAAAGGTTGAACCAGATTTTTCACAAATTCGGCTACTTTTTTATATCCGTCATACTGCTGATGGAATTCTTTAATTCTTCTTACTATCGCACTGCCGACTACTACCGCATCCCCATATCGGGCAATCTGAGCTACCTGTAGCGGATTGGATATTCCGAATCCGACGGCGACTGGTTTATCCGTTATAGATTTAATTTTTTCAAGGCGGTTTTCAAGTTCGGCATCAATATCGTTTTTTTCTCCGGTTACTCCGGTTCGGGAAACATAATATATAAATCCGGTTGAGCAATCGGAAACATACTTTATTCTTGCATCATCAGTTGTGGGGGCGATGATAAAAACGGTATCCACATCAAATTTTCTCATATATCTTATATATGATTCAGATTCTTCGGGCGGTAAATCGAGAATAAGAACACCGTCAACGCCGTTTTCTTTGCAGTCGGAAGCAAATTTTTCCATACCGTAACAAAATACCGGATTGAGATAAGTAAACAATATCAACGGAATATCCGTTTTTAGCCTGACTTTTTTGATCATCTCAAATATTTGTTTTAAATTTATATGATTAGCTAACGCACGTTCGGATGCTTCCTGAATGACAGGCCCGTCAGCCATCGGATCTGAAAAAGGAACGCCTATTTCCAGCAAATCCACTCCGATTTTATCTAATTCGCATATAAGGTTTTGTGTAAACTCTATATTAGGGTCTCCGGCAGTAATATATGCTATAAACCCTTTTTTGTTATTTGATTTAAGTTTATTGAATAGATGTTTTATCCTGCTCATGATAACTTATTCTTTCTTTTAAGTTCTTCCTTAACCACCTGAACGTCTTTATCGCCTCTTCCTGATAGATTAACAATGGCAATAGTATTTTTTGGCGGCGGATTGTTTATTAAATATGCCAATGCGTGAGAACTTTCCAGCGCTGGAATTATACCTTCGAGTTTGCACAGAAGTTCAAAAGCTTCAAGCGCTTTATCGTCAGTAACATAGGTATATTCGCATCTATTTTCCGCATTCAGTTGGCAATGCTGGGGCCCTACTGCAGAATAATCGAGTCCGGCAGAAATAGAATGTGTCTGCATTATTTGCCCGTCGTCATCTTGAAGCACATAAGTTAATGCGCCCTGAAAGACACCTTTTTTACCGCCATGAAACCTAGCGGCATGTTTTTTTGTATCTATTCCCAACCCTCCGGCTTCAACGCCTATCATACGCACGCTCTTATCTGGCAAAAACTCATTAAAAATACCAATCGCATTACTTCCGCCGCCTACACAGGCGATTATAGTATCAGGCAATCTGCCTTCCGCTTCAAGAATCTGGCGGCGGGCTTCCCTGCCGATAACCGATTGAAAATCGCGCACTATCATTGGGAATGGATGCGGGCCTGTAACCGTTCCTAATATGTAGTGGGTATTGGCAACATTGGTAACCCAATCGCGCAAAGCTTCGTTTATGGCGTCCTTTAAGGTTTTCGATCCGGAATCTATGGGGATAACTCTCGCGCCGAGAAGTTCCATTCTAAATACATTTAGCGCCTGGCGTTTTGTATCTTCAGACCCCATATAAATATCGCAGTCCAGTCCGAACATAGCACAAACCGTAGCTGTCGCTACACCATGTTGGCCTGCGCCGGTTTCCGCAATAATTCTTTTTTTACCCATTCTCAAAGCAAGAAGAATCTGGCCTATGGTATTATTAATTTTATGAGCGCCGGTATGGCATAAATCTTCTCTTTTTAAATATATTTTAGCTCCGCCAATATATTCAGACAATCTTGGAGCAAAATAAAGAGGTGTAGGCCTGCCGACATAGTGCTTGAGATAGTAATCGAGTTTTTTACTGAATTCAGGATCGTTTTTAGCTTCGATGTATGTCTTTTCGAGTTCATCAAGAGCATGGATAAGCACTTCGGGTATAAACCGTCCGCCATATTCTCCGAAATATCCCTTTTCATTAGGCACTTTTGCGCGCATTGTTCAAATTCCTTCAATTTTGAAAATTTTTTATATTGTGAAACAATTGCTTTATTAATGTGTGGTCTTTTATACCGGGCGTTTTTTCTACTCCGCTACAAATATCTATTCCATACGGAATAAATTCTTTAAGCAACAAACCGATATTATCCGGCGTTATCCCTCCGGCAATAATTATCCGTTGTGCAATAGTTAATGCAGCGAGCATTTTCCAGTCAAATGTTGTTCCTGTCCCGCCATAAAGTTGTGGATGAAAAGCATCAAGCAGATACCCGGCCACAGAATATTTATTGGGCAACTGCAAATCCAGATCCTGTTGATTCCGTATTCGGAATACTTTAATTATTTTATATTCGCCCAGCATACTGCAAATTTCAGGTGGTTCATCGCCATGAAGCTGAATTGTGTCAATGCAGGTTGTTTTCGCAATTCGCTTTACAGTCTGAACGTTCTCGTTTACAAACAATCCTACGGCAGTAACAAACGGAGGAAGCTTTTTAATTATGCCTGCGGCCTTTTCCGGTGTGATATATCTGGGACTTTTAGGGAAAAAATTGAATCCAAGCGCACAAGCTCCGCAATCGACAGCGCAGAAAGCATCTTCAAGTTGTGTTATCCCGCAAATTTTAATTCTGATCATAAATCTCTCAAGTTAGCAAACAATTTTTTAAATTCATCTTCGATATTATCAGTTTTCATTAAAGCTTCGCCAATCAAAACGGCATCGACTTTCATACTATTAAGATAAATAATATCCTTATGGGTTAGAATTCCGCTTTCGCTCACGACTATTTTACTGTCGGGAATTTTATCTATAAGAAGTTCTGTAGTTTTTATATCAACACAAAACGTATTGAGATTTCGGTTATTTATTCCGATAATTCCGGCTTCGCAATCGAGAGCATCGTCTAATTCCCGCCGGTTATGGACTTCGACGATATAGTCCAATCCTATCTGTGCGCAAAAATCAATATAATTTCTCATTGTATGTTTATCGAGAATAGATGCGATTAGCAAAACCGCACTTGCCCCATTGAGAATAGATTCTTTTATCTGGTAGATATCAACAATAAAATCTTTTCTGAGCAAAGGGATTTGATATTTTGCCGATACATTTTTTAAATATTCAATCGCGCCGAGAAAATATGTCCGTTCGGTTAAAACAGATATTGCATCAACTTTTAAGCTGGCATAAATGCCTGCTATTTCGAGAGGGTCAAAATCTTCACGGATAATTCCTTTTGATGGTGAAGCTTTTTTTATTTCGGCAATAATCTTAATATTTTCGCGGTTTAACCGTTTAATTCGGCTTGCAAACAGGTTTTTGTTTTTAAATTCGAACTTTTCCAGTTGTTTATCAAGTATATTTTCCGAAACCAGATCTTTTTGGGAACACAATTCTTTTATCTTACAGCGGACGATTTCATCTAAAATCATAATAACCTCACGAAGTGAATAAGGAAAATTAATAATACATTATAAGATATCATTTTTTCAAATTAATTTTCAGTTAAAATATCAATAAAGGTTTAGATACGCGCGCAATGGAGAGAATTGAGATAGGAGGGTGAGTGAACGGATTTGAACCGTCGACCTTCTGGGCCACAACCAGACGCTCTAACCAACTGAGCTACACCCACCATAATTTTCGATGTGTTATAATATATAATTAAAAATTATTAAACAACTAAAAAATTTAAAAAATAGATTAATGAAAAAGGGCGGTAAAAAACACCGCCCTTTTTTATTATCGTAAAAACATTAATCAATTATTTTACCTGAAAATATGCAGGCTTTGACCATTTCACATTACCGTTAACATCGATAGATTTGGCTTTTATGCAAACCATTCTGCCGGCTTTTGTTTCAGGAATAGAATAGGTATATCCAAAAGTTTTTACCTTTTCGTAGGCTTTATAGTCAAGCAACCCGTCAACATAAATTTCAACCGAGCTCAACCCTTTAAAATCGTACAGTTCAACGCTCAGGTTGATAGTTGCGCCTACCGCATAACCATACCTGAATATGTTCGGATCGTCGCAAGGAACAAGATTCACGTACGGCAAAAACTTTTCGGCAACGACGTTGTTGTCATATACAAAATTATCTATCATCAACTCGCCTTTACCCGTATCGGAGAATACGGATAAACTAATCTGATTGTCCGTACCGGCATAATCATCAACAGCAACAGCTACGGTTTTACTTAACGCTATTATCTCAAATTCCTTGTTAATTTCCGCCGCGAGCGGTTTGATATTTTTGTCTGACATTACAAGATGAATTTTCACCGGTCCTGTAATATTAATAAGTGAGTTGTTGGTAAACTGCATATGATAATTCGATACCTGTTTATTGCGATCATACCTTACAATACCGTAATTTATGTTCAACAATCCATTGACAACGGATGTTTCGCCATTAATCAAGCCTTCAATAATCATATCGAATTTAAATTTGGTTGCTGTCGGAGTAACAAAGTCTATATCCACATAAACCGATTCCCCGGCTTTTATCTCGGTTATGTTTTTAACCACATATGGATAAACATACACGCCTGTTGTTTCTTCGCCGGAATCCGCAAGAACATAAGATTTAACCTGATTGTTTTTATCCGTAACAGTCGCCACAACTTTGGGCAATTCTTCCTCGCTGTTTAAAAGCGATGAATCTACCAGATAACTCAAATCGAAATACAACTTTTTAACGTTAGCGGGTATGCTTAATTTATCTTTAGTGATTTTCGCATTCTCTCCGGCCAATGCCATATAAGTTCCCTGAGGCGGCAGTAATCCCTTGTTGTTTTTGACAACAGATACGTTTCCGAATACAGAATACCCGTTAAGATTACCCGTTTCGAAATCCGGATTAACGAAAACCGGCTGAGCAGTTTGACCTGAGGTTCCGGTACTTCCTTCACCTCCAGTTATTGATGCTTCGCCACCGTATCCTTCTTCACCTCCAAACCAATCGTAACCTTCGCCAAGAACGAACGGAACGTGAGCTTGTAGCTGTCCATAGAATCTTCCGTACCATGACTGTTCCATGTTAGCGGCATCATATACAATCAGCGGGAACCCTGATTCATTGAGCGCCATATCGACTCCCATTATCGGATAATATATGTCGTTGGCAATAACTTTAGCCGGCGCCAGTTCAAACGAGTTGGAATTGGCAAAGAATTTGATGGTATATCTTGTATAATCCTGATTATAACCTCTTGACATAAGCATAGAATCGATATGTTCAACTAATTCGGTTTCGCCGCTATAACCGCCGTATCCGTCGGGTTGAGCTACATATATGTCGCCGGATACAGTCATATACTCTCCGTAATTTTCATAAGTCAATTCGAATGTATATTCTCCGGCTTCCATATATATATTGTTGTCATATATATCTATATATGCCCAGCTATAATAATTGCCGTTATACTGAACCGCTGAAGTTGACCATTGATTCATAATCATCAGATTATCCGAATACCATGAGAAGTTGTAGATATTGGTTTCATCGGGATACTGATTAGTCTGTTCCGTAAAGATACCGAAAACTCCGTCGGAATTAGATTTTAGGCTTCCTTCAAATGTACAGATACCTTTCTGGCCCGGTACCCGTTTATCTTCTTCAACCAAGGCAAATGAAGATACCGACGAGCCGTCAGGATCTGTTATTGCCGACGGATTGATTTTCATCAAGTTCAGGTAGAGCATTTCATCGTTATTGACTTTATGGTACATAATATTGAGTTTTCCTTCCGGATCGAAAGCTGTATCAAGAACAAGCCTGTATTCGTACCAGCTGAAATCATAAGCCGAGAAATCCATTTCGCCTGAACTGTAAACAGGGCCGAATGTTTTAGACAATACTGTTGAATCGATAAGTACTGCTCCTGCAGAATCAATCATTTTATAATTCAGTGTCAAATAATCTTTATTATATTCTCTTATCGACGCGAGCCACGTAAAATGCACGTTACCCGATTCGTCGCATTTGAAACTCAATGCTCTCATAAAATGAGCGGGTACCCTGTTGTTGAGTTCGAAATCATCAAAATCCAAGGTATACAATGTTGTTTCAGGAATAACAGTATTGCCCTGATAATCGAGTTTGGTGAATATGATCTTGTTAACGGCATTTTCATATAAACCGCTTATTTCAAGCCATGCGATATAAACATTACCGTCATTATCCCTTTCGACTCTCGGGCAATAAGTGAACCGGGCATTCTCATTGCCGTAACCGGAACCAAGTATGTTTTCACCTGTTGTCAATGTGGGCATCTCTCCTCCGCTGAACGGTGCAACAAGTTCGTCATTAGTTATTGTCCGGTTAGCGACATCAACTATCGCATAGTGCAACCCTGTATTTAAGTAAGTATAGACAAGGTGAACTTTGCCGTCATTATCTTTTACGGAATCCATGGAACTTAGAGACGGATCGGTTTCTTGAGGAGAATACTCCAGGTTTACTTCTACCATACCCTGATCGTCAAAATATCTGAAATCCAGACTATCGCCGCCCCAGTAAGAATAGTTCATCATAAACACGCCGACTCCGGCATCTAACGATTCGACAGCGCATTCTCTGTATCCCCAATAAGAATCGTAATTCAGCACCTGATGCAGGTCATCGTCTCCATCATAGATATCGGTATTATCCACGAATTTTTCTATGGAATCCGTGATCATTCCCCAATCGGAGTTATTGATTTCCGGATCCAACTCGAAACTGGACTGCATTTCATCGGATATACCTTTTTCGGTATAATCTGTGGCTACGGTACCCGAACTTGAGAAAGAACCGGCATTGACGGTAAAATCGATATTGCCGATTACGTTCCGATTAGGATATATTTTCCCATAGACAAAGAGACCGCTGTTCGGGTTATGGAAATCAACGCTGATCTGGTTTTCAGAATCATACCAATCGGTTTTATCGGTCAGGTTTATTTTATTGCCGTCATCCAATACACCGTATATTTCAAGTTGGGTTTCGCCGTTTATCAATCCCTGTTGAGGTTCAAACTCAATACCTGTGAACGGAATAATATTCACGGTTATAGGTTCAGATTCCATGCTGTTGCCGACAAAATCATAAGCTACGGCTTTAAACACATAAGAAGTTTTGTCTCCAAACAATGGAACCTGATAAGTAAACTCAAACGGAGCCATATAATCTAATTCGTAGTTTTCACCTTCGGCAACAAGTTCTATTCTTTCCACCCAGATATTATCTTCAGCATTGGCACTGAACGATATAGTATCGCCGGGATAAATATCGCCTGTAGTGTTGCATACCAATTCCGTATAATAAGGCGCTTCAGTATCCACATCGATATATATGGTTATCGGATCGCTTACGGCAATATTGCCACACACATCTTTAGCGCGTGCAGATACGGTTATCTCCATCGGTTCGTCGCTTATGGGCAATAAATATCTGGCGAAATATTTGCCGGTATCGTTTGTAGCGGATACAGGAGTACCGTCAACCAGCAATTCTATAGTAGGACCGGTACCGCTTATTATATAAGGAATATCCACATAAGAACCGCTCATATAATGATTCTCTTCTTCCTCCACAGGCATATCGAGCTGAACTTCAAGCGGTTCAACATCGAAATACCTTAACGTACATAACGACGATATATAAGACTGGATAAAAAGCCTGTTGCCATAAAGATAAGCATTTTTCACCCTATTACTCCAAGGCGCCGCGTTATAACCGTAAACAACTTCGGAACCGGCTACGCCCATATTTTCTACGATAGCAATATTGTAGCCGCTGGATACTATAGTCAATTTACCATCCACATCTATCGATGTAGGATTGTTGCCGTCAAAATAAGACAATGATATCGGCCCTGCAACTATCATCCGCATAGGATTGTCAAACAGATTCACGGATACGATACCGTTAATATCATCGGTAACATATATTTTTCCATCGAGCAATTCGATATCTCCGTACGTCGCATACATCCTTGCGCCTCCATCGTCATATTTAGGCGAAGCCACTGCAACAGTAGCGGCAAGGCTTAAATCGATAAGGTTATACGCTTTCAAAGTACCCAGCCTTGACAGAGTAAACAGGTACGAATCGTTGCTCTCCATTGCTATGCAACCTTCAGTGTCAACAATCGGATTCAGCGGATACGAGTAATCCTGTAAGGTTATATCATAAACAAGAACACCGTTATTGGTAGCTATAAACGCTCTCTTGCCGTTGACGATGATTTTGCCTTCAGTTTCAGGATTAAGCCCTCTGTGTACCGATAACTCCTCATTATAAATTAAACCTACATAGTTATTCACATAATACAGATGATCGGCAGGCAGAACTTCCTTGTCAATCGAAGGCGAACTCCAGTAAGCCGAGAAATTGGCCGCACCGCCGTTTTCGTAATATTCGATGGTTATATCATGCAGTCCTGCTGTCAGGTATATTTCAGCACTATGTTCTTCACGTCCATGCTCGGCAAAATTATTGATTATCTTTTTGCCGTCAATCCACATTCTACTTCCGTCATCGGATGCAAGATAGAAAGTATAAGTGTCATCCTGATCGATCATTATCTTTCCTGTCCAGCGGATTGAGAACGTATCGCCGTCTATACCTGAAGGACCGGTATATTCCCAGTCATAGTCCAGAACCGAATCTATTCTCGTATATGCTCTTGATGAGAAATAGATATTATGGAAATATTCAGCGTACAATCCGCCGCTTATAATGGAGCGGTCAGTATAATATATCTGGAACCTTGACGGCACTGAAGTATCATTATAGGCGGAGGTAATACCGTAGATATATCCGCCTTCAACGGTAAACTCCTTCATATAGTACGGATATGGAATATTGATCCGTGTTTTTGGCTCCTCTACGGAATATGTTTCTTCGCCCTGATACGAGTTCAAATCGAATACTTCGAGATAACTCTCTCTGGTAACATATAAATTGTCGCCCATAATTACCGAATTATACTGGCGATAATTGCCGTTAACACCCGTCAGGTTCAGATCGAATATCATGTTCAGGCTTACCACAACTCTTTCAGATACGTTTCCTGAAAAATCGACTGCCTCAACCCCGACTTCCAGCGGATCGGAATATTTGCCCGAAGGTATACCGACAGTGGCTGATATTGCGCCGGCAGAATTAGCCTGTTCTACAAGAACCAGATCGTTGCCCAGATATATGTAGAATTTATCTATCATATTTGACGTGCCTGAATTATCCGTAGCGTTAGCATTCACAGCAATGAAACCGCCTCCGCTGATTTTGTCGCCTGATATGGGCGAAGTTACATTGACTACAGGCGCTTCGATATCGTTGTAAACCGAAAATGTTACCGGTTCACTGCAAGCCATATTTTCAAATAGATCTTTCGCCCTCATTTCGATCTTGTAGTCTACCGAATCAACATCTATCGTCGGCAATCTAAAATCATACGAATTTCTATATCCGGCAATAGTTGCGTAATACCTGCTGTTGACAAAAAGCTGGTATTCTTTGATTCCTCTGTTGTCATTTCCGGTAAACTGAATTGTCAACATGGACCCTTCTGCAAACGAATCGCCGTTTTGCGGATATGTTAGAGCGATTGTCGGCACTGTCACGTCAGTGAAATTGGATTTTACATACTCAAGTATTTCCACAGGTGAAGAAATTGTATTCTGAGCGATTACACTGCCCGTAGTAACATCGATTATGCTTATATATCCTGCATTCTTTGATATAACGTATACTATACCTTTATTTTCAACTACTCTCAGTTTTTCAGGCGAAGGCACGTTCCATGTAGTCTCAATAGTTTTAGTTGCAGGATCGATAACTGCAATTTTGTTTATAGAAGGCATCGCCGCAAGAACCCTGAGATTGCCGTTTATGCTAACACACGCAATAGTGTTCACTGGAGCTTCCATACTGATCCCGTTTCTATCCAAGCTTGAATCTTCAAATAAAGCCGTATTGAATTTCAATAACTGATAGGAGTTGCTTGCTATATGCCGTACGCCTATATACAGTTCAGTCTCATCCGGATGCATTCCCAGGGCGGTCGGCTCATAATCATAATTATACAGAGTATATTGATCCCAATCGGACGCTACGAAATCGGCATTCGCGCATTTCATCAGAAACCTGTTGTTTTGCTCCGTTACATACACAGTATTACCGTCGGCAGTAATAACAACGCCCCGTTGATAATACAAGCGCGGATCCACTCCCCATACAAATTGTTCGTTATCAAGCCTGAAATCAGACATATATGCGTTGTCTGTACGGATAGGTACCAGCGTGGCAATCGGTATGCCTCTTGATGTGGTGAATAATATACTTTCTATTTCATCCCATTCATCGCCCCATACACAACGGTAAGTGAAAGTATCCAGATCCAGAATACCCAGCGCTTCGCGCCAGTTCCACGAATCGAACATAGCAAAATACCATTTATTTATATCCGGATGCATTCCGGCGTCTCTGACCGTAGTATTCTGGTTGGGAAGTATGCTGAAATCCGTAACAACCTCGCCGAGCAGGTTCAGGTTTTCATCAAGTTGCGATAATTTACCCATTCTGTCGACAACATAAAATACTTTATGTTCACCATACACAACGTTTATTGTAACCGAATCGGTTGCCTCATAACCTGCATAATCTATAGCGCGCACTTCTATAATTGCTGGGCCTGACAGATGTTTGTTATCTATTTTTATATTGGAGATAAACGGCGCACCGGTTAGCACCGATTCAACAGTTCCGTCAAGCAGGAAATGAACCTCTTTTATGTTGTTTGTAGGATCATCGATTTGAACGGTAACATTAACCGATGTACCGGCATAAACATCTGTTCCTTCTTCAGGATTGGTTATAGTTATGCTCGGTCCTTGCGTATCATTCACAACATTCACTGTAACTTCTTCCGTAGTGGCATATAATCCGGCGGAATCCGTAGCTCTGGCTTTAATTCTTAATGTTGTTGCATCAACAGGCACTCTGTAATTTATAGTGTAAGGCAACAACGCTTTAGAACCCGCATTTTCATCATTAACAATGAAATCAACTCTTCTGATAGCCAGTTTTGAGCTTGCTGTAGCACCGATAGGCAGAATGCTTCCGCTCACTACTTCTTCAGGCAATGCATTGAGAGCAACCACAGGCATATTTTCATCGAATATATTGACATACGAACTGGTTATGTTTCTGCAGTTTGAGTATTCATCCGTAGCGTATCTTGACTCTTCGGCGCCGGTTTCTATATTTATGCGCACAAAATTCAGGTAATTTGACGGCCGGTACGCGAAATACAGATATTTTCCATTAAGGCTCAATCCCAAACTCTCAAGATAATCGTTGCTTGTCAAAGACTGCATTTCGGTAACCGCCGAAGTTATAGGATTGATCATGTAAACTTTCTTCAGCGTATCGTTCAAGCAGAATAACCTTAATCCTATCGAAGTTACACCGCCCACAAGAGCTTTTCCGCCAAGACCGGTAAACCTTAACTGCACCGAATTGGTATTCAGATCAATCATATAGATATTGCCGTTTTCCATAGCAATATACCCCTGATTATAATACGGCATTAATACTATATTAGCGGTATATGAACCATCGGCTATAGAATAGTATTTCACATCCGCCGGCGCAGGATCAGCATCAAACACGGCGTTCAAATCAAGTACGGTAACTCTTATATTCGATGCTCCGAAAGGTTCTCTGTTTACAATGTACAGATAGTTGGAATCCTCGGAAATAGCGAGAGATCTCGGCGTGTAAATACCTTTTGAAGCGGTATCGTTGTTTGTAATTTCACGTACTACCTCAAGCGACTGGAGCGAAATCACAATTATTTTATTTGTAGTTTCACTTGAGATATATGCGTATTTTCTTGCAGTATCAAATACCATGTCATAGGAACCGCTGATTCCTTTAATATCCTTAATTATTCTGTTGGTCGCCTTTTCAAAAGCGATTATCATGTCATATCCCGAACCGCCCAGGGCGAATCCATAATCTGAGGGAGATATACAAACTTTCTGGTTATTTGAAGTGGTGATTTTCTTAATAACTTTCGTTCCGCCTTCGGTAGCGAAAATATTGTTATTGGTTGTCATGAAATATGTTCTTTCGCTCTTGAATACCGAATCTTTATATACGTTAGCCTGCAGTAAGTTGGATTCATCGCTTTCGTTGCCGGCTTTATCATAAGCAATCGCCGAGAAAGTTACCGGGCTTGAATCCGAAAGATTATCCGATAGATAGTAAACCATACTAAACGGATAACTGTTGACAGTTACATTTTTCTGGATCAGTCCTTCATCGATGGTAAACACTACTCTTTCCACCTGATTATCGTCGCTGGCGTTTGCCACGATCAATACGGGCTGGTCTGGAGATATCCTGCTTAAATCCGACGTGGATACAATTGATACAGTCGGTTTGGTCAGGTCATCGACCACATTAAACGTTATCGAATTGCTCCATGTATTGTTATGAGCCAGATCAAGCGCTCTCGCCTGTAACGTATAAGGCATGGTTTCGCCTTCTATTTTCGAAGCGGAATAGTTAAAGCTGTACGGCGATTGTTTTGAAGTTCCGATAGTTTTTCCGTTGATGAAAAATTCTACATAATCTATGCCTTTGTTGTCGGTAACTATCGACTGGATTGTCATTAACTCGCCGACACCATAGTTTTCTTTAACAGGCGCAATATTTATAGCCAAAGACGGAGCTTCGGAATCGATAAGTTTCGTGCCGGTAAACCTTCTGAAATATTCGCTTCTGGTGTAGAATGCATGCGACCAGTTTTTGGTTGAAATAACGCTGTACCCCGCGTAATCCGAATAATATACAAACAGATATTTGCCGTCTCTGGAGAAATCGGAATCCATCGGCTGGTAAGGCAGAGTAACATTAGCGATAACAGGATACGTTTCTGCCGCGGCAGTGCCTTTGATTTCCCTGATAGAAATTTGAGAAGACGATCTGTTGCATATAGCCAGAACACGTTTATCGCCTATTGTTGCCGACGACAACCCGCAAGCCGAGAACCCAAGCGATACGCTCTCTATTGAATTTCCGTTATATACGTTTTTCCTGTCGATATTTGAGTAATATCGATTTGATAAATATGCATACCCATTATATATTTCAACATCAAAATGACACCCGTAATAGCTATCGTATAATGTAGTCGGCGAAGGTAAAGAACCTTGAGCGACATTGGAAATATCATATATTTTTGTATACCCTATAGGAGAGCTATAATACCTGTTGGAAGGCGAAGTAATCCATAGTCTTGTTCCGTCTTCGCTTATAGCCATATTAGGTCTTGTATAAGTATAATTATAGTTGTACATAGTTCCCACAGTATTCGAGACCATCCATATCGGATTACCGGTACTGTTAGGATCGGTACAAACAGGTATATCGAGAATCATCAACCTGCCGGGATAATAGGCGCTGGTATACAATGACGCCACATAAGCAAACCTTCCGTCTTTGCCCATAATAATATTCGAATAATATCCATGTCCGAAACCGGAATCGACAATTTCTTTTATAAACTCGCCGCCCGGTAACGAATATACTTTTACCCTGTTGGTACTTAATACCGCAAACATGTATTTTCCGTCATTGGTTATAGCCACGTCATAAAACGAACCAGACTGAGTTCCGCCCGCCTGATTGAGTACGCTCAGAATTTCACCGGTTGCGGAAACGGTTCTTATTTCTCTCTGGTCTCTGGCGCAACCGAGCATCAAATTATACTCGGGGTCCGTAACATTGATAGTAACCGAAGCCATGCTTGAATGACCGACCATATCCGTAACTACCGCTTCTATAAGCGATGGCTGGCCCGGAATTCCATTTTCAAAATACAGCGGTAAATTAAACGGAGACAATGTTACCGGAGGATACTCGCGTCCGTTTACTGTGAAAGTAACGTTATCTATACCGCCGTCATCGACGATACTGGTCTGGATATTGATATTACTGTTCAGCGGATAGCTTTCGCCGGTCAGAGGTGAAACAATAGAAATTGAAGGCGTCTGGGTATCCTGAGTAACAAGAACCGTTACCGGCGAAGATATAGTCGAGTTGTTAGCCGAATCTATCGCTTTTACGTTAAACGCAACTTTCTGGTTCGGTCCTGTATACAAAGGCACTCTGAGATAAGTAGTGAACGGTGTTACATCGGATTCCGTTTTCACCTGCCCGCCTACATACAATTCTACTTTCTTGACGCTAAGGTTATCCTGAACATTAACCGTAACAGGAACTAAAGCACCCTCAACTTTCGGATCGTTTATAGCGGGTGAAGCGATAGAAACCGTAGGCGCGGATGTATCATATATCCTGCCGCTACCCATTATACCGAACGGAGTATCAATGTTTACTTCGCTGGAATATATAAAATCAAGAGTTACCGAATCGTAAACCTGCAATTTTTCATTACTGGTATCCATAACAAACAGTTTTCTGCCGTCTTCGGCTAAGGTTACGAATGTCGGGCAATACCCTGTTTTTACGGTTTTCTCCAGTTCCATTTTATAAGGATTGACTTTATAGATGTAATAATAGCTGTTGTTTGTAACAAATACTCTCGGCCCTTCTTTAGTGTATCCCGAACAAATATAACGTGTATAACTGTTGAATCCGGTGATAATTTTCTCTACTGCAAGTTTTTCGATATTGACGACATACAACTCATCGCTTTGTGTTGTTACAAATGCGTAAGGCAATCCCAAAACTGTCGTAATATCATAAGGACACCTGAGAGTTCCGCTCTGATTCCTCAATTCGACACTGCCTACCACGATTCCCGTTCTCGCGCTCATGACAGTAACTCTGTAGTTATTCCTGTTACTGCCCAGCAGATACTTTTTATCCGCTGACAACACGAGATGGTGGATATAACTGATATTTGTGGTATCTGTAATATCCATAATATAGTTCAATGCCGTATGCCCAAGCGTTTCGTAAACTTTTACCTGATTGTTCCAACCGGTAGCAAAGAAAACAAGGCTTTCATCGCCGTTAAACGCGAAGTCGCCGGGACCGCCGCCGCTTATGCCGACGTTTCTTACCTGCGCACCTGTTAAAAGATCATAAACATACAGATATACGGTACCGGAAGTTGTACTGTAATCTGAAGTTGTTCTCGAAGTATACATATACCTTCCATTTTTGGTAATCATCGTTCTGCCGAGATAAGAAGTAGCCGCGCTGTAAGTTTTTATCGGTTTCATGGTTTTTGTATCGATAATTGAGAAGTTATTATCATAAGACCCTGCTTTAACCATAGCCTGCATATAATTCTTTTCTTCGACAACATTCAAAGTTATAGGTCCTACTTCAGCAGACAATCCTTTGGAGTCTATAGCTTTTGCCTTAAGTACGATCTTCTCGCCCGGATTTTCATAAACCCTGAATACTCCGTTATAAGGCGCAGTTTCATCAGTTGTAACCAGCACATCATTCTTATATAGTTTTACGGAAGATACACTGGCGTTATCCTGAGCGTTAATCTGCACATTTAGCACAGATTCATAAGTTACGTTATCACCGTCTTTGATACCGTTAAAAGATGCCGTAGGCGGCTGGTCATCGGGAATGATGTTTACAGCAACAGTATCTATTCCCGAATTGCCGTAATTATCATAGGCTACCACTTTTATAACCTTATTATTCAGTATTACAGATGTGTTTGGAAGACTATAATTGACTTCATAAGGTGTCTCGTGCAGTAACCCTACCAATTTTCCGTCAAAGAAGAAATGAATGTCTTCTATTCTTGCGTTCGATGTTATATCAGCGCTTATTTTTATTTTTGTACCTGCAAAGAATGTCTGTTCCTGAGGCGACAAGATATTTACCACAGGCGCGGACGCTTGTGTTACATAAGGCGTTTTCACAAAAGCGACACCTTCTTCACCAAATACAGAATAAATCTTCTGGACTACCTTCAACGTATCGGTATCGATAATATAGAATTCGCCCAAACCGTTATCTGTAGTTACAAACATATATTTCTGATCGAGTTTAGGTATGTTTATGGACCGGATATACCCTAACCCGCCTATTTGTCCGGGCAAAACAGCGTCATTGACTGCAGAGATCAAATTGATCTGATCGGAAGTATCCTCGACAAATATTCTCGGGCCGTTAATAGTGTTTGCCGAAGCGATTGTTTGCACATCATAAGGATACGATATAGAATCGACAAACACTTTTGTTTCCACATCCATAATCATTACTTTTTCCGCATACGACGTAGTGGCATACACTTTTTTGCCGTCAGGAGATACCGCAAGACGATAAATTCTTTCGTTATTCAACACATCGGCAATTATTGAGGTATTTGTGCTTAAGTCTCTCACTTCCAGATCGCTGTAACAAGCGATAAACAGATACCTTCCGTCTGGCGATATCTCAATATCAGTCGGAGAACTGTATGAGCACTGGAACCCGCCGGTAACTTCCGTATCGGTTACGGTATCTATTTTATGGACATACCCGCTGTATGTGAGCATATAGGCGTATTTGTCGACCGTTGAAAACACCGTTTTCATTTTTGTCTGGCCGTTAGAGAACGTTACCTTTTTCGAAGCGTAGGTAATCGGATCGATACTATAGAAATCGCCTCCGCTGTTGCATACTACATAAATCTTTTTGCTATCATATGAAGCGTCCGCTCTATATGCGTAAGGAATATTGCTTATAACATACTCGATATTGCTGGTATTAATATCCAGCACATTAACCGAATTCGAGGAATACGACGGAGCAAAAACCTTTTCTATGACTTTATCGCCGATATTCAATGTAACGGTATCTTCTGCGGTTAAACCGCTGTTGTCAATGGCTACTGCTTTTAATACTACCGTTTTATTCGCGTATTGCGAATCGATTTTAATGTTATAGTCATAAGGCGGATTTTTCAAAATAGCAACAAACTGATCATTTACATACAGCAGAACCTGTTTTATTCCCCCGTATACCGTATAGTAATCGTTTGCGGTAATTTTTACTTTTACACTGCTGTTCGCATTAAAAAACTCGTTGCCGACAGGTTCATCGATAGATACTGTGGGCTCTTGCGAGTCTTCCACAATAGCATAGGTAACAGGTGCGGATTCACCGATATTACCCATCCAGTCTGTAGCTATAGCTTTCATGGAAATTTCAGGCACATTGTTTTCCGGCAGATATATTAACATATCCACATTCAGCGGATCCTCAGGATATGTTATAACATCCACAGGCTCAAAACCATTGCCCTTGTCAAACAGCAACTGAACCGATCTGATTTTTGAATCATCTTCAATGGATGTTGTAACCATAACTTTTCCTTTTGAAGGCAATTCGGCTCCTGCTTGAGGACTGGTTATTGTTACAACAGGCGCAACCTTATCTGCGGATATCTCAATTAAAATTGTATCGGAACTGACTGCGTTGCCCGCAAGATCTTTCGCCCGCACTTTGAATTCCATGGATGTCCCCGTTTCATCAGGATGAACAGGAACTACAAAATAATTATGAGGCAACTTTTGAGACGATCCCACAAGCTTGTCATTTTTAAGTAACTCTACAGTTACCTGATCGTCATCGGTAATATCGGTCAGCGCAACAATATTGCTGTCGACTTTGGAAATATCGATAGAATTAATTACAGGCACTCCGGCGCCCACATCGAAATTATAGGTTTTATAACCATCCCATGATCTGGAAGCGTATACGTAATCACCATATACATTCAGTCCGTAGAAATAATTAGTGTCTGAGATAGTATAAATTTTAGCGAGCGTATTCTTGTCGAAAATAGTGATTTTGCCGTACCTGTCTTCTATCCAGTATACGTAATTGCCGTATACTCTTACTTCACGGCAATAATATGAAGTCGGATACCTAGTTATCAACTGCGGGCTTGAAGGATCGGTAATATCATACATCATTAAACCGTAATAATATTGAGATAAATACAGTTTATTGCCGTCAACAGTCATTCCGTAGAACGAATTTGAACTTCCGGTATTAATCGTTCTCACAAGAGTCGGCTGGTACGGACTGGAAATATTGTACACTCTTAAATTAGAGCCTTCTCCAATGTACAAATAATTACCGCTACTGTCGACGGTCATAGCCATCGCCGAACCTGAAGAAGAGAGTAAAGATTTTACTTTCGGATTTCTCCGGTCGGTAATATCGAGGGCTAAAAGTCCGGTATAAGTGCTCAGATACAAAGTATCGCCGTTTCTTACCATGGCGTCACCTTCAAAACTATATCTTTTCACCATTTTCGGCAGTTTCGGATTGCTTATATCGATAACCTCAAAACAATCCCAGTTAAGAGCGTACATATAGTCATCGGCAAACGCACAGCACTCGGTTTCGTCGCTGTCCTCGAACGTATATCTGGCCACTATCTGATTTGTCTCCACATCGATTACATGGAACCCGTAGTTTTCGCTTATATACATGTATCCTTTATAGAATTCTATAAAGTAATAGTAGCTTGTGTTATTGTAGTAATATCCCGCCTGTCCGTAATATCTGAATACCGCGTTAACGGTAAACTCTTTTCGTGTTTCCAGCCCTTGGTCGTCAGTAGCGATAATGGTAAATGTTATGGATTGCGACAACATATCTCTGGGCACAAAATAATTCACGTTTATTGTCGTCGGCACTGCCGGATTATATGTATTTTCATACTCTTCATTTAGATAAATCGTATTGCCGTTGGCAAGAACCTGAAGGTTAATAGACGGAGTCGTACCCATATCGTATACCGTAAACGACAGGCTCATATTTGCGTCAGCCTGGACAGCCGAACCGTTCGCAGGCGATATAGATTCCACTATCGGGGAAACATTATCTACATAAGTCAAGGTATACTGGTAAACATTTCCGATATTGCCCGATTTATCATAAGGAGTAATGCTCAATGTCGTATCGGCAGTAATATTGTAAGAAGTATTGAACAATATTTCTCTCGGGTTTTCCGGATTCAGCGGAGCGTTAAGAGTCCTTACGTCGCCAAACCCGTTGTCAATTACAATACGGTCTACCTGTACGTTATCGGTAACTTTTACTACAATATTCAACTGCTGGCCGGCGGTTCCCTGAGTATCGCCTGTTACCGAAGCTACCTGAGGAACGATTGTGTCTGCCGCAACATTAAGAGTAATCAGATCTGAATAACCTACGTTTCCGCTTAAATCCATTGCGCGTGCCTGCAAGGTAAACGTATGTTCCGTTTTAGCGTAATAGTATAATTCATAAGGCGGTACAAAATCTTTTTGATACGGTTTGCCGTTAACAAGGAATTCAACAGTTGCGGCTTTTTTGTTTGGCACATTCACTTTTACTTTAGCGGTAGAATTAAGCGTAATAATATCTCCGTTAGCATAATTGGCAATCTGTACATTAACGGGCGTAGTGTCGAAATTATTTATCTCATACACTTTGATCCCGTTAGTATAATTACTTACAAATAATTTGTTGCCGTAAATATCTATTCCGCGAAAATCGCCTGACCCTGACATTGTACCCATATAATTCAGCGAACTTCTATTTGAGAAATCGAATATGTCAACACCCCTGTAAGTACTGTTGGTTAGAGCAAACAACCAGTCGCCTATAGCCAGCATACCGCCATTGTAGAAATAATGACTGCTGTTATAAAAATTCGTCTGGCCTGTTGGAACAACTGTTTCGGTAGCGTTTGTAGTATTCATTACATATATGTAATATTCGCACCCGATAAAGGTATAATTCTTATCCAGAATCGCTAAATCAAAGAAACTATACCCATAGATAAACGTGTTTCTATTATTCGTAGTGCCTCTCATCGTTTCAGGGTCGCTTATGCCGGCAGTCAAAAATTCGGTATAATAATAACCGCCCAAAAATGCCAGATCGTTCATAAGCCCAATAGACATAGATCTGTAATACGAACTGGATTGAGAACTGTAATATTTCTCTCCTGCCCACCTGTATGTAATGTTCGGCATTGTCGGATTTGTATAATCGACCGCAGATACGTCAAGTACCTGTAATTGTTTGTAATATGTGGCAAGGAATGCGTATCTGCCGCGCATCTGGACATCATATACGTCAAAAGATGATGATCCGAAATCATAGGAACCTGAATGCACGAGTTGTTGATCATTTTTCTGGTCATCAGGTGTAGCCATGAAAGCGCCAAGGTAAAATGCGCCCAGACCGTTATCTTTGCGGGCAATATAGGCAAAATCGCCCTGTAAATCTATATTGTATGCATATTGTGTATTCGTCTGGCATCTGTATCCTTTTCTATTTACGAGATCCAGTACTCCCAGCCCCATATCGTAGTTAGCAAGGTATGCCCATCTTGGAGAAACCGTCATCGGTTTGTTATTCTGATCGGTAATTCTATCGCCGAGAACATATAGGTCATAAGCTTTAAACGTACCGGATGTAGTATTTGCGGTAGTATATGTTGTATACGGTTCGGCGGCGCCGGTTATTTCCCTGATGGAGAACAGGTTATTCAGATTAACCTCAGGAGACGTACCCTGGTTTCCGCTTAAGTCATAAGCTTTTGCGGTAAGAACAATATTTTTCCCTTTCGATCCGGGTACAGTGTATGAATAAGCATACGGAGCGGTTGTATCCGTTGAAACAACTACTCCGTCAACCAGGAACTCAACTCCGGTAACCACACCCGCATCAGATACAGTTGCTTCAATATTAATCGTTGAAATTCCGCCGTTCACATTTGTTCCATTTGCAGGGGCAGTAATAGTAACTGAAGGAGCGGATACGTCATCGACAACATTAAACGTTAAAGGATTCAGCACGCCCGCATTACCGTTAAGATCGAATGTAGTAGCAGATATCACCAGTTTTGCCGGCGGATTACCCATCGGCAACGCATAATTATTAATTATATAAGGCGGTTTGTGGAAAACATTGTCACTGCCGTTTACATTTATTGTAACATCTTTTAAACCGATATTATCAGTAGCTTCAATTTCTATAGTGATGGGCACTCCCTCAACAAGAGTTTGCTGAGAAGTAGGTGATTTTAGTGTAAGTATCGGTATTTGCGTATCTTCAATTACGTTTATAGTAATGGCATTTTCCGGCGAATAAACCACGTTTCCGCCCAAATCTATAGCGTTTACGTTTAGAACTATCGTACCGGGGGCGCTTTCTGTAGGCACTTTATAATTAAACTGGAATGGAAGAGTATTATCAACACCCACAGTCTGGCCGTTTACGGTAAACTCTACAGTTACGCCGGTATTATCCGTAGCTTGTGAGAATATCTTTATTATAGTGCCTTCCATCACATCCGTATTCGGCATAGCAATCAGGCTTTGGATAGAAGGAGGTTCGCTTACACCGCTTACAAGGCGCAGTACTTTTAAACCGCCTGTACCTGTTGCCACATAACAGTAATTCCCGACCACATCGAGACATTCCGCGACTCCGCCGATAGAAATGTAGCCGAGTTCGGACATCGCTTCAGGATCAGCTATGCTTACCATCGACAATCCGTTGGAATTATCTGATACGAAAGCTATTTTGCCGACAACGTCAACATCTTCGGTTTTATCCAGCCTTGCCGGATTGGATTTCTTTCTTTCAATACCCAATCCGCGCAATGTTGTCTGAGTGCCGGTTTCAATTTTATAAGAGAGCAATCCTATACCGTAATCTGCCACATAAGCCACATTGTCATTGACAATCACGTTTTTAGCAGTGCCAGGGGTATCCATAGTGTGCATAAGAACCGGCAGTTTCGGATTAGCTATGTTTACGGTAGATACTCCGTCACCGGATCTTGTTACCACAGCCACATCGCCGAGAATTGTAATACCGGTTGCGTTCGCAAGCGCCAATGCAGAACCCGGTACCTCGAACGGATATTCTGGCGTAGCAATGTCGATAACTGCGAATCTATTATTGTCGGCTACATAGGCATATTTACCGGATACTTCAACATCTCTCGCGGTAGTAAATATGGAACCTGTATCGCCGATTAAAGTCAGCTGATTATTCTCAAACTTGAATATGTATAAATTACTCGTGCTAATCGCATAGATCAAATTCTGAACAACCCATACGCGTTTAATATTGGCAATATTTTTGCTATCGATAACCGACATGCTTGCCGGATTAGATATATCCACAACTTTCAATCCGGCAGAATCGTCCGCAACAAAAGCCACATTTCCAAGAACTTTAACGTCATGAGCGTTCGTCATAGCCAGAGTGCCCGCCAGCGAAGCCGCAATTACGATATCGAGAGTTATCGGCTCGGATAATCCTATCTGTCCGATATAATCTTTCGCTTCAGCAACAAGAGTAAGTACATCGTTGCCGGTAACAGCAGGTATAGTTACTACACCGGTATACGGAGCTGTAGTATCCATAGTGGAACCTGATTCTACAACCTTTACGCCATTTTTATATATGAAGAACTGAACACCCTGCAACGCCCCGAAATCATCGGAAGCTTCCGCTTCAGCGTAAAGCGATGAACCTGAAGCAACTATCGTATTGTTTGGAGGAGTGGTAATCCTCGCAAAAGGCAGTTGATCGTCGGTAATTGTGCCGTTAATTGTAACAGGACTGCTCACATTGCCCATAAGATCGGTTCCAGTCGCGGAAATAGTAATTGTTTCGCCGGCCATATTCGCAGGGAACACAAAATTCGACAACCTGAATACCGGATACAGATTATTCGTAGGCACTACCTGTTTGGTTATACTCGGCGAACTCCAATAGCAAACCACACTCGCGTTACCGGTATTTTCATAATATTCAATAACTATATCATGCATTCCGGCAGTAAGGGCTATTGACCCGCTTCTCTCGGTAGCGCTACTCTGGCCATACCAGTTATTTACTACATACACACCGTCAATCCACAAATTGGAACCGTCAGTCGAAGATAGATAGAAAGTATAAGTTTCATTGTAGTCGATTTTTATCTTGCCGATCCATCTGATGGAGAACGTATCGCTTGCTATTCTTGCGTCCGGCGAACCTGAACCCCAGTTAAAGTTAATCGAAGAATCGATTCTGCTGAATTTATAAGCTGTAAAATCGCTGTTATCGAAATATTCTCCGAACAAACCGCCTGTAGCCGTGGATGTCACGGAATATTGACTAAGTAACGGACTACCTCCGCTTTGAGAAATGGACACATCAAGGTTGAAATTAGTTACTGGGAATATATCTCCAACAGCGTTTCTATCAAACGCGAAAACTCTTATGTTTCGTTTATCGCCTTCAATTACAGAGAACCCATTTACAGGTTCAAGTATAGTCGCAATCGGAGGAAGGTCGCCTACCACCTCTACCGTAACCGTATTGGTTACTGCAGAATTGCCTGTGGAATCATAAATTCTGCCGTAAGATGTCAGCAACTGCCCATTCAACCCTAACGGTATATTGAAATTCAGTTCATACGGATATTCTTTATCAATTTTTGTTTCGGTATATTCTCCGCAATTTACGGTAATCTCAACTGCGTTTATCGAATTATCATCTGAAACTACGGCTTTAACCGTCAAAGTTGTTCCCTGTTCAACCATAGCAGGCACAACCAGGCTTCCTGACGGAGGATTATCCTGACGTACCGATACGGTTCTTGAAGCAGGCACAGATTGATTATCGTTGACATCAATAGCGACGCACTGAACTTGAGCTTGGGTAACGTCTGTCTGCAATGTACCGGATGCCAGAACATTCGGAGTAGCTACAAGATCGTCTTTATTGTATTTGATTAACGTGTAATTCCAGTTTGCGTCCGGCACAAATAACAAGGTTTTATTGGACAGGACGTCTCTCAGTTTCCGTGTCGTACCGTTGAAATAATCATAAACCGCGCTATTGGCGTTTATTATAAGATAATTTGCGGTACTCAGGTTAATATTGGACAAATACTGAGCAGAACTGCCCGGAGTTATACCCACAATACCCTGAACGGAATCCAATGCCGGAGTCTGGCCGTAAGCGCCGTAGGTAATCTGAATGATACCGTTTTTATATAATGTTATCTGGTAGTTATCGACACCGTTATTCTGATTGTACGGCCCGACATAAAGGTTATAATATATCAGCAGTCTGTCGGCATATTGCCTGTAAGTAACAACATAAGTCGTTGAATCCGTATAAGGCATATACCACCATTGTTCATCAAACAATGCCGCTATTCTCGGCAGAGGCCCTCTAAAATTCTCAACGGACATCGCATCATCGTCGCCTGCGCCGAAAGTAAGGTATCCGTTTTCATTAATAAATACTTTCGAGTACGTAATACCGTAGTACGGGAAAGTAAACCCTGATGCGAAATTCAGTTCGATAGGAGTTGAGTTATTAGCTGATCTGGATACCGGACGTTCATAGAGCATACCCATAGAAGGAACAATGTTTAAGAATTTATCTGAGAACGTAATTCCGGGTATGGTGAAATTAAAATCCTTAACTCCAATATTATCCGAACCCGTAGCCATCATTATGATTGAACTGCCTTCCATAGGCTGTTCGGTAGTTTTCGGCAACAGCAGGCTTACAGTCGGATTAATATTATCCTGAATTCTATTGATTGTCCTGTAAGCTATAAATTCATTTCCGTTTACGTCAACGGCTTTTATTTCAAATACTATCTGTTGAGGCTCAATAGAACCGGGCGGTACGAGATGAGTAACCTGAAGTCCTTTAAAAGGAGGCGTCTGTTTGGTATAAATCTGCACGTTATTGGCAGATACATACACATTGTCCACCAGTATATTATCGGAAACGTCAAAATTCAGGGTTACGCTCAACCCTTCCATATAGTTTGCTCCCTCTGCTGGGGATATAATATTTATGGAAGGAGCCGAAGTATCTTCTACCGTGGCTACAGATACAGGTTCCGATAACGCCCCGATCACTCCAGACAAGTTAATAGCTCTAGCGGTATACTCGTGCATCTGGCCTGCTGAATTCGGTTCGGATTTATGCAAAAATACATACGGTTTCTTAGTAGAAATACCTGCAGGCTGGCCATCAACAAGGAATTCTACAGTGATATTTCCCGTTTGCGAAGGTATCGCCTCAACCCGAACAGTATCGCCTTCCACAGCGTTATTCTGGACATTCAAAGTCAAATCAGGAGTCGTCAATTCGCCAAAATCAAGCGCCAATATCGCCACATTTGTATATTCCAGCAAACCAAGCAGATAATTTCCCACAACCTTTATCTGGCGAGGCCTGTCATCCGACGAGGTACCAAGCGCCTGAATAGTGATTACGTGCCGTATGTTTGATTTGGTAGAAACATCCAGTACATAAATATTTGTATTGTTACTGTCCACCTGGAAAACATATTTGCCAACAACATCGATAAAAGTAGCTGAAGATGCCCCTATTGTGGCGGTATTGAAATAACCTACCTGAGAATAGTTGCTTTCTCTGTATACATACAATTCACTGGTTGACGTTGCAATATAAATGTAACCATCATCGAATACTACCGAAATAATGCTTGCACTGCTTAAAAGAGTTGTCTGAAGAGCAAACGTATTTTTATCGTATACCTTGACACCCGAACCGGTAGGTACATAAACTTTTGTACCGGAGACAGCGACTCTCAACCTTGTAGTTGAATCTGCGCCGACAGAAACCTGATTTACAATATAAGGATATGCCGAATCCGTAATATCAATAGAATACAATGTATCATAAGTTCTGGCATAAAGCGTCCTGCCGTCAATATCGAGATCCAGTACATTACTGTAACCGTTACTGTAAAATGTCGATCCGAGTTCTCCGAGCAAACTGTAGTTTCCGTTCTTGAAATTAAATATTTCAAGCCCTTTGCCGGTACTTATACCGTACACTTTATCGTTAAAAATCTTCGCGTCGGCGAAATTGCCATTTGAACTGGATATTGTAGCGACAACAGAAGCCGGTATTCTGTCGAATCCATCCATATCATAGAATTTCACGCTCATGCCGTCCGGTACATGCAACTGGCTTATACCGGCGCAATAAATTATTGTCTCAATATAATCTATGCAGATTGATCCAGGATTATTGAACTGGATAACCGCCACGCCGTCGTCAAGGGTACTCATCAGAGTAGACGGTAAACTCAAGTCGGACAAAGTAATACCTCCGTCTCCCAGTCCGGCCGACGTAAACGATGTCCATTTTGACGATAACGTATTGTTATCAAATTTCACAGACAGACTGTTCTTGTCAGAATCTTCCACATCACCGGTAAGCGCCAGTATTTTGCCGTAGAGAGGCACTTTGCCTGCCAGATTTATGGTTTGTGTAACGGTAAATGTGGCATTTACCCAAGTATCTGTAAAAATAGGATCAAACGCTGTAGTGTTATTGAAATAATCGTTCGGATAACTGATTATGTTGTCCATATTGTAATCAGGCAAGTAATCGTTTACATTCAAAGGCTGAGCAAACCCGAATCCGTCTTTATCTCCAGTCAATACGCTTACGGAAGTAAATGGTTCCGTAGACACATACAATTCAAAATCTTTTATCTGATGCGTTCCGTCGCTGTACGGCTGGTAAATCCTGATTCTGCTCAAATTAATCGGATTGGTAAAATAATAAGTTGCAGTTGCAGGCAGTTGAGCAGTCGAACCGTTGGACACAGCCCAACCGTTGCCTGACGAGGTTGTCTTGTCTCCGTCAAGTGTTTCCGATAAAGGATATCCACTCTGTTCATACGATGCTTTATAATAAATAACGCTTGCGGATGTACTGCTCGCCTGTTCCAGAAATTCTATTTCACCGAGCACAAAGTTGTGGTTGCTCGCAAAAGAATCATGCACAACGAGTTTAACCTGCGCCGCGCCGGGTATCGGATCGAAATTGAGTTCCATATAACCTATTCCGGGATTAGCCGGTACAATAATATGGTTATTCTGGTTTGTAACATCATAACCGGCATATTTGATCACTCTTAAGTTAGTATTATTGCCGGCAATAATATATTCCCTGTTGGCATCAATCAATTTATTGCTGGCACCGCTGTAATTTACTTTATTTACAAGTGTGGCGCCGTAGAGAACCTGAATATAATATGTAATAGTGTTGTTTACGTTAGCCACAGGTTTTTTAGTGTCTATCGCTCTTACCTTTATACCGATAGTTTCACCGATCTTATCGGACGGGATAGGTATATTTACCGTATTGCTGTATGATGTAGTAGTGGAAGTGAATGAATTCGACGTAATGATTTTCTCTTCCAGGTTACCGTCTCCATTTTGATCCATCGGATCTTTAAGCATCAGGTACTCGATTTTCGCTAACCCTACTTCATCGCTTGCGTTAATGGTAATTCTGGCATAAGATCCGGCCGGGAATTTATTATTCTCAGGCAGACTGGTGAAATTGATTGAAGGAGGTCCGTCATACAACAGGTTTATCGTTACAGGACTGGATACGCCCGACTGCGATGAATTGTCTATAGATTCCGCATAAACCAGAGACCTGCGGACTATAGACGGATGCGAACCGCTAAAAGTACCTGCCAGAGAATAAGTTGAGTTATCCACAGTAATTGTTCCGTCAAAACCTGATACATACGAATCAGCTATATTAAGCTGTAAACTCATATCGTTTATATAATGAGTCATTCCGTTAAGCAGATAACTGACTGATTTGCTTAACCTTAAAATATTATTCGATTGGCGTAGAACCTGAGTTTTAACTGTTTTCGTATCTCCTGCTTCAGAAACCGTGAGATTGACCGTAGCGAGATCGTTCAGCTGGCTTATATTCAAACCTGTCAAATGGTTCAGTGAAGATACAATATCATATGTACCTGAAAAATTCGGTGCCCAATTCGGCATTGTTATATCGGCTCTGTAATAATATATTCCGCCGGTATAACTATAGTAGCTTGTGGAAGTGCCGCTGAGTTTGCTGTCGATATAGAAGTTCATTTTCGACATACCCTTATCATCGGTAGCCGAACCTTCGAATCTGAAAATCTGGCCTTCATATATATTCTGCCCTATTGTCGGCAGAGTAAGAGTCGCCGTTGGCGGATCGTCTTTCTGTATGGTCATAATTACTTTATACGATTCCACGGTATGGCTGTTTACATCAACAGAACCGCCGTAGTTATCTCTGAGCTTCACATAAACCTCAAATGTGTTATATCCGGTATAGTAGCGTGGCGCAGTAGCGGTTACCCTGTAATATTTGGCATTGTAACCGTCGCTTAAAGTTGTGTCTCTTCCGATGTAGTAGTCATTAACCATCTGCGTTCCGTCATAATAGTTCATATAGAAATCGGCATAATTAAATCCGCGATCATCGTTTTTGGGTGTGCTGACTACCAAATCAATATAAAAACTGTTTTGTTCTTTTATGTTTGCCGGCACGACAATCTCATCCTTATTTGCCGAGAACATCGGAGGCAGATCTCTGGTAACCATTACCTGGCGTATCACGTTTGACGGGATAACCCTGTCATAAGAATCTATTACTTTCGCGGTAATCTCAAGATAAGCGGGATTAAGATCCGGTAGCCATCCGGCAGTCGATGTTGTCGAATTAGATACGCTCATCGGATACGGTGAAGAATAATTCCAGTAAGTTATCCTGCCACCGTTTACGTATATTTCCAACCTTTTGATACCGCCAGTCAAATCCGGATCGTTTGCAGAAGCGCTTATAGAGAATGAATTGCCTTCTTTCACGGTTGTCGAGTTATCGGCAGGTACTGTTACCGTTACCACAGGAGGCGTATCCGCTGTTACAGGCACCTGAGCCGCCGGTTGCCATGAATTTCCCTGCTGACCGATTGAATCGACCGCATAAGCGGTAACCACCAGAGTTGAGTTAGCTTTTCCAAAAGGAACCGTATATGTATGATCGTAAGGAACAGATGTATCTTCCTTAACTACAACTCCATCCACAAGGAATTTTACCGAATATACGCCTAAATCGTCTGAAGCCGTAGCAGTCATAGCAATTTGACCGCCTTCAATTACAGAGCTTGTGCATGTAAACGACAGTATCTGCGGTTTCGCATCAAGCTCGATTAACCCTGTTACGGATTTCGTATCCGAATTGCCTGCGGCATCTTTTGCCGTTACAGTTACCTCAGCAGGGCCGTCAGGCGCATTAACAGGAATAGTATATGCCAGACTAAACGAATAGACGTCATTTTGATCTTTTGTAAGCGTATATGCATAAAGATGATCTGCAGGAACTACCTGTTTGGTTATGCTCGGCGAACTCCAGTAGAATGTCATGTTCGCAATAGAATGATATTCATAATACTCAACGATAATGTCATGCAGTCCTCTTGTTAGAGATACCGATCCGTTCCTTTCGGTTCTGACTTGATCATACCAGTTATTAACTATAAGCTGTCCGTCTATATATAATCTGGTACCGTCATCGGAAGCGAGATAGAAAGTATACGTCTCTGTGGCATCTATTTTGATTTTACCGGTCCATCTTACAGACCAATAATCGCCGCTGATTTGCGAATCGGGAACGCCTGTACCCCAGTCGAAATTCAAAGTCGAATCGACTCTGCTGAATTTATATCCCGTAAAATCCTGATTATCATAATACGCTCCGACCAATCCATTCATAAGAGGCTGGTTATTGAATTTCACCAGCACATCGCTCAGGAGCCTATCGCCGGATATGGTTCCGTTTATATTCAATACTGAACCTTGTTTCTTTATAAATGAACTTTGCGGTGAAACAATTGTAATTACCGGTGCGGTAACATCTTCCTGTCTATTAACAATAACAGCCGGGTTAGCCGATACATTGCCGTTTATATCTTCCGCCACAACGTTTATTGCAATTGTAGAATCAGGGTTATCATCCACTATAGGTATTTCATAAGTATAATCTATAGCGGTAAACGGAGGCTGGTTATACAGTTTAACCTGAATTCCGTTAATGAATATTTTCACGTCTTTTACACCGACGTTGTCGGTTATGTCGGTTGTTCTTATATGTATAATTGTACCTTCTAAAACATTAGAATCGTTTGAAGGTTCAACCACCGCAAATACCGGCGCTTCCGTATCAGGTACGGTAAGAACAGTTACTTGCGAACTTTCCATAGAATTTCCCGATACATTGACCGCTCTTGCCGAAATTGCGTACATTGTACCTGCTGAAGATTCGGGCAAAGCGAACTTAAATTCAAAAGGCAAACTGTAATCCACATCAGCGACTTTGCCGTTAATCCAGAATTCGACTGCTGAATTTTCATCGTTCAAACCGTCGGCATAAATTTTTATTTCCGTCGCTTCGGTTACTTCATCGCCGTCAGTCGGAGAAGTAATCTGCAGTCCGTCGAGAACGATGTCTTCGCCGAAATCGGCTTTTCGTAATTGAATTTCATTATTCAATCTAAATAGAACCATATTCCCGAAAACGACATTTTCTTTTACCGCTTCGCTCAATTTGATCAGACCGAAATTCTCGCGGTTATTAATGCTTGAATCAATGATTTCTATACCGTTTGTCCCTTCGTTTACAAATACTCTGTTACCGGTATTGGCGATAAACTGGGCGGTATTAGCTAAAGTCAGGGTATCTATCTGGCTAAAATCGGCGCTGTTGAGAATAAGCAGTTTATCGCCGTACGCAATCTCTATTGAATCGGACAAATTGAATATCGCTTTTACTGGTCCGGATCCAAACGAAGAAAGATCGTAAGTATTGAGCAGTACAGGATTATGGGAATCGGTGGTGTCATAGACCTGAACCGCCGTTGAGACTGCGGCATACAGCAGATCGCCAATAATCTCAATATCAACCGGTGCGGTAATATTTATGGTGTTTTCGATATAAGGTTGAAGTATTGATTTGACATTCACTACTTTTATCCAGTTTGCGGTTTTGTTCATTGCAAAAAGGACCTGGCCGAAAGGTATCATCTGAGAAACGCCCGCTATGTCTAAAGTAGCAATAATAGATGGTTGCGCCGGATTCATCACGTTGACTATTTTGATCTTATCGGATATTGCAGCCATCACGTATCCGTTGCGGTAAACCATAGTTTGGATAACCGAACCGATATCGATATTCGATATTTCACCGATAATGAATTTCGGCAACAGGGTATTAATATCAATTACCTGAGCAGACAGATTGGTTACAGGCACGAAATTGATACCGTCAAAACTTACTTCCACTGACAAACCGCCGATTCGTGAGTTAGCGACAGTGGAATACTGATATAAATCCAGTTGTTTTATACTCGAAATATTGGATATTGTATATATACCGAACGACCCTGCGCTTCCACCCCATCCGTTATCCGAAGTGTTAATACCAAGATTCCCGTCGATAGATTCGTTTATGCCAAGCCCTGAAACAGTGGTATTTGAAGCCGCATATATAAAGTTTAGCTTAGAACCGGTATCGTCAAACCCTTCAGTTTCTGTAACCACAAAGTTCGAACCGAATATTCTGTTTACAATTACTTTAACCTTAACCACATTTTGAACCGCATCGAAGTTGAGTCTGTATAAACTCATACCCGGATCATAAGTAAGATTTAAAGAATTATTTTCAGTCGATACTGCATTATTGGTCAGATCGATAACTCTCAGTTTGTTTCCGTCGGCAATATAAGTATATTTCCCGGCAAGATTTATGCCCATACCGGTAGTATTTGCAAGTTTAATCGTGTTAAGAACCGGCAAACTTGCCCCGATATTGACATTAACCTGCGCAGACTGAGTAGATGTATACCGGTCTAATGCTTCGGCTTTGATTGCAACTACAGAACCAAACGGTTTTGCCGGAATTTCAACTGTACCTTTGTATATGGTACCTGATGATAACGCGGCATCGCCCACATAAGTGTTATCGACGTATAATTTTACTTTTGTTATTGAAATATCGTCTGTTGCATTAACAGTAATCTCTTTTCTGGTACCGCCCACAAATTCAGCGCCTTGGGAAGGTTCTACAATAGATACCACCGGAACCGTATCCTGAATAACGGTTATGTTTACAGTATCTGTAGTTACATTTCCTTTAGTATCGGTGGCTCTAACGTCTATAGCCAAACTTCTTGTCTGTTCGGAATCCGCAAGAAGAGGCAGATTATATGTCAAGGTATTTGTAAGCGTCGTGTATTTCGGACCGGCAACCTGCGGATAATATCCAATTAGAACACCGTTTACAAAATACTCTACTTTTACGATACCCACGTCATCAGAGCCCTGAACGGTAATGCTTAAAGGTAAATCCTCAATTTTATTATCGCCTTCGTTTACAGAAGTTATATCTATTGACGGAGGCATATCCTGAATAACATTCAGAGTAATCAGTCTTGCATAACCGATATTGCCGTCGAAATCAAGCGCTTCAGCATGGATATAATGATAGTCCGGCGCAGTTCCATTCCATTGCGGGACAATAACATCTGCCAGATAAGTATACGAATTCCCAGTAGGAGTGCTAACCCAAACAGCATTATCAGGGTTATCAATATAGACTTTTACTTTATCTACGGCGACATCATCGGTAGCGATATTTTCTATCTGTATGGTTTTACCTTCTGTATACTCGGAGAACGCAAGCGGTTTGCTTACATGTATAATCGGAGGCCTGTTTGCGAACAGCAATATTTTTCTGTTAGCTTGTGCCGCATCAGGATTGGAATACTGGCCTTTGTTATCCAGAGCCACCGCTTTTATGAATAACTCGTTTATAACCGTAGATCCCGATGTTTGATATACAAGTTTGAATTTTCCATCCAATACCGAATCCGAAAGATCGTTTACCGTACCTATCGGCACACCATTAGCATAGAATGTAACAGTTTCGACTTTGATATCATCCTGAGCCTGGGCAATGATATCAAACTGTTTGCCTTTTACGATTTCCTGATTTTCAACAGGCGTAATTATACTGGTAATTGAAGGCGGCTGATCATCGATTACATATACATTAATATTAGCGGTACCTTCCTGTCCTCTTGAATCTGTGGCTTTAACTTTTATATTGACAAGAGTCGAACCGCCGACTTCTATCGGAGCCTGATATGTATAAGTATACGGAGAATTGTAAAGTTCTGCGACTTTTACATTATCGATCAGGAACTCAACTTTCAATGAAGCGTCTTCATCCGTAACAGTTACTGAAACCGTCTTAGATGTATTTTCAGTAATTGACGAACCATTAGCCGGACTGGTTATGGTAACAACAGGCACATTATCGTCGGCAATAATAAAGTTTCTGACCACATCATCGCTTACGTTGCCGGCATAATCATACGCTCTTACCGTTACTGACTGAGGCAACTCACCAGTAACGAAAGGCGATCTGTAGTTATACTGATACGGCGAACTATAGGCGGTAGCAACTACTGCCCCGCTCATAATAAACTCGACTTTCTTTACTCCAAGATTATCGGTTGGCGCAGTAATTATCGGTACAGTTCTTCCTTCCGTTACTCTTTCAAGCTCATACGGAGAAGATACTATCACCAACGGTTTTTCGCTGTCGTTTTGTACCGTTATAGTTTTTGATACTTCAGCCGAATTACCGGCATAATCAAAAGCAACGGCTTTAATTACCATATCTGTATTTCCCTCAACAAGAGGCACCGACAATTTTATTTCATAAGGCGGGTCATATAAAGTATCCACAAGATACCCGTTGACAAGGAACTGTACATAAGGCGTATCCTGTGCATCCTGAGCAGATACTTTTATTGTGAGCAATCCGCCTTCGGATATCGTATTGCCGGACGGTGAAATCATTGAAATCTGCGGAATAGATCCTGCATCAGGTATAATCTTGAAACTGACCGTATTGCTCAGTTTGGTGTTTCCTTCTATCCCTATAACCGTAGCGGTAATATTAAATATTTTACCCAACCCGAACTCTATAGGAGCGATTTCCCTGAATTCATAAGGTTCATGGTCTGCAGAATATATAAACTCACCATCCCTATAGAACTCAACTCTCGCTATTGCTATAGGATCGTATACGGAAGCATTTACCGCATACTCGCCTCTATATCCCACATTTATAGGAGTAGTTGCCGATAACGCAATAGAGGGATGAGCATCCTGCATACGTAACGTAGCGGCCTGCATACCTGCGTAACCGTCAGCGCAATATACTATATTTCTCAAAGAGGCCAAACCTGTACAATAATCAGGCGTATCGATATTTTTAACCAATACCGGATTAATAGGATCGACAATACTAAATACGTTGAATCCGTAAATCCCGCTTGCCACTATCAGGTTATTGCCGTCTTTATGTAATTTTATAGCATCATTGGTCTGAATTGTTCCCACAACAACAGGATTAGCAATATCATGGATATCGATAATCTGAATACCGTACCCGTTGATTGCGGTATAAGCCACTTTGCTGGTCTCATCGACAAGCACATCCCATGTGGATTTTCCCGAAGGAGCAGGAATATTGGATACGACAACGGCGTTACTTAAATTTGTGAAATCTATTATTTGCAATCCTTGAATACCGTCAGCTACAAACGCTGTATTTCCGACAATATCCAGGTTCAGGTTATCGCCAGGCGTATTGAAAGATCCGATAAATGTAATGTCCCCTGCGGAAGTAGCCTGAGTCCATACCGCCACACCGCCTCCGGTGGTATACAGCCTGCCGTTTTCGAAATGCACGCTGTTTACCGCTCCAAAACTGCTTACCGTTTTCTTAAGCGTAGCGCTTGACGGAGTAGCTATATTGACTATCTGTAATCCCACAAACCCATTGGCCAAATAAGCGATATCAGAGTACACTTCCACATCCATCATCGGCCCTGCGATATCAAGAGATTTTATCAGTTTAGGATTATTCGCCACAGACACATCAAATACATTAAATCCGGCGGCACTACCGACAACATAGGCGTAATTCCCGTTTATTGCTACATCTTTTAATTCGCCGGGTATGATTTTTTCAGCGATAATTCTCGAATTGTCTTCACCCACAATAGGCATTTTGACAACTTTTTTGTTAGTGGAACCGGTTATAATCGCTTCTTCAACAGCCACCACTCCCAATCCGATTGCGGTATTAGGTATGCTTCCGACAAACTGCGGGCTTTTGATATTGACACAATCAATTATGGCGATTGCCTTTTCGGAACAGCTCAACAAGATATAACTTCCCATTTTTCTTATCTTTAGAGCGTTATAACCGAAATTCGTTGATCCGACAACAGATCCGTTTGACACCTGAATTGAAGTGAACCCGGATGTACCGTTTGCTATAAAAGCAATGTCATCCACAATAACCATATCTTTGGCTACAAGGCTCGAACCGACGCTATTTACATACGCTAAATTAGATCGGTTATATTTTCTTATTGCCGTTCCTGCCACATAGAAATAATCGCCTTTGCAAGCTATAGCCTGATTTCCGGTTGTGGAAGACAGCGTTCCTCTTGATTTAATATCGCGCGGATTATTTATATCGATCACATAAACATCTTTTCCTTCAAGAACAGTCAAAAGATCGTTCGCAAAAATCTTAATTTTTAACGGTTTTGCAACGACTGTATAATCATCGAGCATCGTAGCGTTAAAAGAACTGTCAAGACTGTATACGGCTATACTGGTTGTACTGCCGATATATAAAATATTCCGTTTCATCGCAACACAATAAGCGGGAATAGCAATGGTCTTTATAACCTGATTTGTGCTCAAGTCAAATATAATTAACCCGTCAACTCCGCAGGCGGCATACAAGATATTACCCGCAACCACTGCGTCGTTAAGTCCCTGAGACGCCCCGAACAGATCGACCGGCTGGTCTATACCGATAACCATATCAACATTGTAACTATATGTTTTGTTAGTAGTATTCCCCGACCAGTCTTTTGTAGCGCTGAACACTTCAAGTTTACTGCCCCTGATATTATCCGGAACAACGAAAGATACTTCTTTTTCCGCTTCATCAATTACCCAGCGTTTTGCAAGACTGCCGTCTATATTTATCCAGATAGCGCTATTGAGCAGGTTCATGTTGTCGCTTGTAGTTATTTTATACCGTAATGTCGTACCGCCGACAATTGTTCCCGCCTGCGGATTGCGAACTACGGTTACCGATGGATCGATTGTATCTTTTACGATATTAATCAACCTTTCGGCAATCTGGGATTCATTACCGCAATTGTCTATCGCCACCGCCCATAACGTCGCTGGGGTAAATTCTTCAACCAGAGGCACGGTCATGTTCACTTCATACGGCGGAATAATATCATAGACAATTTCTTTATTCATTATTTCAGTTCTTATACCGATTTTAACGCCGACTATCTGTCCGTCATCATCGTTGGCGTTAACCTGAACCATAAGTTTCTGGCCTTCCATAACGCCTTTACCGTTTGTAGGCGCAGTAAACTCAACTACAGGCGCCAGAGGGCTTAAATTCGCATTTATGGTAACAATCAAATTTGCAGATGAGCTTATATTCCCGGCCATATCAACTGCTACAGCGCTTACCGACATTGTTCCCTGAGAAACCGGAGGCACATGCACATGTTTTAAAATATACGGGTATTTATCCAGTAAAGGCTGATCTACTCCGTCAACTGTAAACCTGACTTCCTTTATCTCCGAATCATCCGTAGCTACCGCCTGAATATCCATATAGCTGTTTTCGTATGCCTGATTATCGCCATACAAAGTAATCAACGGAACATAAACATCTGCTGTAACAGATATATTTACCGCGTTAGACTCGACAAGGTTTCCTCCAATATCCCTCAAAGTCGCTTTTACAGGCATACTCATACCGACAGTATAATCCTGAGGAACTTTTATTTTTGTCGTAAAATCAAAAACGTCACGGGTAACTACCAGTTTATCCGCTATTTTAATCCCTAAAGTAGCGGCTTTTGTGCTGTTGGTGGATACATGAACCTCAACATATCCGCCTTCGCTTGCCGAAGACGACGTATTAATGTTAAGTAAAGGCACAGTTACGCCGGAATACGTAATTTTCAGCATTTTTAGTTTATTTTCAGACAGATCACTGTAAAATACCTTGTCTCCCTCAACATCGATTTCCCTTATCATTGAACCTTTGAAATAAGCGATAAACGCATCGCTGTCGGAAGGATTGATAACCATGATCCCCTTATTTTCAGTAGCGGCAAAAATCAGGTTTCCACTGACAGATACTTTATTGAATTTAATCTGGTCGTCATGTATAAGTTTCTGCAGTTGCAACGCTCCTGTCTGAGTATTTAACTGAGCAACGCCTATGTCGCCGGAATCAAGGACAACATATACATTATTTTCACGAACCGCGATATCAATAACCGGACTGCTGAGGTTTATTTCGGATTTTATTACCGGAATTTCCGGATTAGCATTATCAAATGCTACAAGTTTGCCTTCTTTCGTACCCGCAATACCCATATTGCCTTTAAACTCAAGGCTGACAACATTGCCGAATGCCTCAAAAGTTTTCAGCAACGATGTATTTGTGCCGTTGATATAGAAAAGTTTCAATCCGAATTCACCGTCGGCCACATACAGCAGTTTATCGGCGAACCTTTTTATATCATAGGCTTTCTTAAGCACGTTCAGGATTTTAACCTGTGAAACAGCGTTTTCGTTAGCGATATCGACTATTTTTAAACCCTCGAACTGGTCTGCAACAACTGCAGTATCCTGAAATACATCCGCTACCTTTACTGAACCCGAAGTAGACAATGACGATTTTACAGATACGTTTGCCGGATCAGTAATATCGAGCAATTTAAGCCCTTCTTCGCATTTGCTTAAATATAATGTATTGCCGCGTACATTTATTGAAGCGGGTATATCATTCAGGTCAGCCAAATCATATACGGAAGGTACTGCCGGAATTATAGTAAAAGTTTTATCGATTGTCCTGCTGTTGCCGGATTTATCATAGAGATTTGCGGTAATTTTAAGTGTGCTGTCCGCATTTGGAGCTTGAGGAACGGTAATTTCGTGAGTTTTATCTACAGCCAGTGTCTGAACAAGCGTTTCGTTCAAATATACTTTTATATTGGATAAAGTTTCATCGAGATCATCGGATTCACCCGATATAGATGTTTCAACAACCGAACCGGATATGATTTTTGATCCTGCAGGAAACACTTTGAGGCTCAACAACGGAACCGCTTCGGTATCTGCGCTTACATTGATGTTTATGCTTTGAACCGCACTCTGATTGCCGCCCGAATCTTCAGCACGCACTTTAAGTACACATGGAACAACACCCGCTTCAACAGCCGGAGTTGTGAATTTAAATGTAAACGGCTTGCCGTTTATGGTGCCGATAACGTTATTCTGCTCATTTAGCAGTTCTATCTTAGTAATATAACCGTCATCCTGAGCTTCAACTTTTACTTCTACAACCCTGTTTTCCATAAATGTTTCGCCGGGTATAGGTGCAATAAAATAAATCTGAGGTACTTGCGTATCGTTCTTGATTTTGAAAATCAGTGTTTTCGGATCGCTGGTATTAGCCGATAAATCAGTCGCCCATGCCTCAATGGTAACCAGAGTACCGTCGTCATTGACTTTTGGAACATCAAAGTTAAATATGTACGGCGGTTTGCTCAAAGGCTCCTGGTCAATTCCGTTTATTTTTAAATATACTTTGTCGATATCCATATTATCTGTTGCCTGAACCGTAATAGGGAGAATTATGCCTTCAAGCACATCGGTATTGGCTTTAGGCGATACAATTTCCACAACGGGTTTTACATGATCCGGTGTAAGAGTAAACGTTAAGGTAGATGTTGTGGATTTACCTTTTGTATCCTGAGCTTTTACTTTCACTTCAGTCAAAGTATCGGATTGAACTTCAGGCAACCTGTATGAAGCCGAATAATTACCCGAATAGGTTGATGAAGGACTATACGATTTTATCAGATTGCCTCCGACATAAAATTCCACTTTACTTATTGTGTAATAAGAGTTTATAAAAGCGTCTACCGTCAATATCTCGCCTTCGCTCATGCTCTGCGGCAACGGCGTTACAGTTACTTCCGGCGCAGGCGATTCGACGATAGTTAATGTAATTGTATAAGGATCTGATACGTTGTATTGAGCATCGGTTACCTGTGCAAACAATGTTATTGCCGCCTGGCCTGCTACATCTGGAATAGTGAATTTCGGATCCGACGCATCTAAATTTACGGTCTGGTTATTTAGCGTATATCGAATGGTTTTTGAAGAAATCGTGCTGAAATTATCTGTAGCAGATAACGTCAATGACATCAGCATACCGCTGTAGAATGTCTGGCCGGGCGTAAATTCCTGATTCGTGTCTCTGTTTAAAATTCTTGCCACGGGTTTAGTCAAATCTACGGTTGTGAACTTAAGGTTGTTGGCAACCAGAGAATTGTTATTAATATCTTTTATGCCTGTTTTCAGCTCTAATATATAATTGGTCGAATCTGAAAGGTCGGCATCGGGTTTTATAGTAAATATTGTGTCTGTGAAACTTACCTGAGACCACGCTATGGGTTGCGATCCGGTGGTATCCACTCTTAACACTACGTTACCCGGAGTAAGCAATGAGCTCAGCAGTATCGGTTCCGAGAAAACTACCTTAATATCGGTTCCAACAGCGACTTTTGTCGCGTTTTGAGCCGGTATGCAGCTGCTTATCACAACCGTAGGAGGAGTCAGGTCGGCTCTTTCAATACCGTTTTGTATTATTACAGGACTGAAATACGGCCGTACGAATTTCATGTCATAAATCCCCAGTGGGCCTGAAGGCGATACAAACTTCACCTGCATTACGCCGTCATAAGATGACATGGGCAATTCAGTATTGCCAAAATAAATTTTGGTATCGGGAGTAAACCCGTAACCTTCCACAGTTACCGTCTGCCCGCCTACATCCGGCACAATATTGGGAGATATTGCTGTTACGGTAATTCCAGTAGTATAAACATAGGCATCGTACAATGTTGTAGAATCTCCGTCTGTGGTCTGGATATTAATTGATACAATACCTTCTTTAACCGGAATAGGAGAAACAACCTGCAGTGCATTTTCGGCAATATCCTGAATCACAGCCTGTTGTGATCCGAAATAAACTTTCGATACCGACGATATCACCTGATCGTTTGCGTCTTTGATAACGAATCCCGAACCCGTAATAGTTACAACCTGTCCTCCAAGAGCCGGTCCGCAAATAGGATCAACACCAGATGCAATAAGAGCAGGATTGCGGTTCACAAAAGCCGATGTCTTAAATTTTGTTGAAATATCGGTAGTAATTTCATCTCCCACAAGTTCCGTATCGGCAAGAGTTATTTTAACCAGATATTCCGAGCTTGGAGTAACAGGTTCATTCAGATTCATAAGAATTTGCGATTCAACAAGGCTTTTTGTAGCAGACACTTCCTGAGCGCCTTTATAAATGCGGATTCCCGTAGTAGTAACCAATAACGGATCGATTGTAGGCGGTAACTCTACGATTACCGGTAACGTCTCTTTTATCTCAGCGCCGTTTGCAGGCTGGACTGAGAATATATTGTTTATCGGCAGAAATACCGTATCAAATCCGCTTGAACCAACCGCATAAATGACTCCATTCTCCACATCGAATTTCCTTAATCCCGATCCGCGATAAAATACAATCTGATTGGTTACCGTAGGATTAGAAACATCATACAGATAAATCAAATCGCCGATTTGAATATAAAGAATACCCGGTTTATAATCTATATTCGTTATTGTTGATGTCGAGAACAATTGATATATGCGCACTATAAATATCGGATTGCTTATATCAAATATCTGTACGCCTTTATTTGAAGAAACATAAGCTAAACTGCCGTCGACAATAACATCGTATGCGGTTCCTTCAATAGAAGCCGACCCGATTAAATCGTAAGAAATTGATTTCCTGTTTCTAACTTCAATATAATACGCGCTGTTCTTATAGTTTAGAGTAACCAGCTTGTCGCCCTGATAACTGAACCGTTTTATAGACCCCGATTCAGGCAAAAACTGGTCTAATATCGCCAAAGATACATTTCTGACTGTTTCGCCATAGGAATTTACGGATGTCTGGACATTGAATTCAACTGTTATAAGACCGAGCGAATCAGTCAATACTTTTATAAAGTTTCCAACCTGCTCAAACTGCAATATATTGACAGATTGAGGCAACTGCAATGTCGCCTTCAGTTTTGGCAAATTAATGTCGGATACATCAACAATTTTTAGTTTTCCGCCGGATATTACGCCCACAAAATCATTTTTAAACAATCTGACGGCAGTACAGCTATCAGTAAGATTTAATGTTCCGTTAGGCACAAAAACAGGACTGCTGTAAGAAAGTATATTTACTATTCTTAAGTAAGTACCGGTAGCAATAAAGGCGTTATATCCTTTGGCTACGACATCGTTGATATTTGCGCTAAGATACCCCGACCTGACAAGTTTGGAATTATACGCATTAGCAAGTGTGCTAGTTGATCCTGTGCCCATAATACCGCCCGGAGTAGTTACGGATACATTGATAGGCCCTATTAATCCCGGAGGCGTAGTGGCAACAAGAGATGTAAAATTGTTAATCTTAACTTTCAGTGCAGGTATACTGCCGAATTTAACAATCGAACCCGGATAAAAACCCTGCGTACCGGTTAGAGTTACATCTATATTGCCTTCATAAGTGCCTTCCGTCGGACTTATGCTTGAAAGCACAGGAGGTGGAAGATAATTAAAAACGGCAATTTCGCAATCCTGTAATCCACCCGGATTTTTAACCGTAACTGCACACGGACCAGCAGAACTTGGAGGCGTAATACCCTGAATTTTAGTTCCGCCTTCCAATACTGTCGCGCCGATCATTTCCACATCGCCGAAATATACTTTCGCACCGTTGACAAAATTCCTGCCGGTAATTACCACAGGATCGCCCCCTTCAGCAAGACCGTAAACAGGGTTAACTGTAAGTATTTCAGGAACAAATGTATCTGTAGTATTGGCAGTTTTAAAAATACTCTTGAACGGTGAAGCAAGCCCTTCGCCCTGAAGGTTCTTTATATTGGTATTCACAACAATTCTGTAAGTCGCGTTCGGATCAAGCTGAACCGAAGGAGTAAATATAAGTAGCGTTCCTGTCCTTACGGTTGTATTAAGTATCGATCCAGGAACACGTTGATCGTTTGCCATATTATAGATATAGAAATTATCCGAGTTTATGGTTTCCGGATTCATTAAAGTCGTGAAATAGACTTTTACCGTAGTATTTACAGGAGCAAGTTCCCTGTAACCGGGTTCAACCTTCAAAACTCCGGCCGATCTTATAGGCAATATGATTATGGTACCGTCGCCGTTAAGTTCGGTTCCCACATAAGCAGTATCCACATCTACAGATACGGATATCGCTTTACCGTCCACGGCGCCGTAATTGATCAGTTTCTGGTTTTCAATATCGTTTATATCGATAAGCTGTAATTCGCCTTCACCGCAAGCCAGAAACGCTATCGTGCCGACAACATCCACTCCTGTTACGTCATTCGCTTTATTGGCGATATTTTTAGGAGTTATATATCCAAGCGTGATAGGCAAGTCTCTTGCTGAAAAGTCTATCACCTGAACCGAGTTGCCACACGCAATGTAAGCGAGGTTTCCGAATATCCTTATATCTTTCGCTTCGCCTGCAAGCGTAACTTCGCTCAATACGTTGAATTTCTGTGTTTTCAGATCAATAATTTTAAGAACATTCTCATTACCCCGTTTTACCGCCGCAAGAGCTACATCGGAACCAAGCCTTATCTTATTGGGAACTCCATCAAGACTGATTGTTTTTATCCTGATAGAGTTAGAGAACATCTTATAGTCATATACTTCTATGGAATTATTAGCTTTTGCTACCATAACCCACTGACTGGTAGGAGCTACAGACAAGGCATTGGCATAAGGACTAATATGTATTTTTTCCACAATTACCGGATTGGCAGGTAAACTTACATCGACAATATAAAATCCGATACTGCCCGCGGCAATAAAAGCGTAGTTGCCAAGTATCTGCATATCTTCCATAGTTCCTGTACCGCCCCAGTTCAGGTCGATGCGCCCGATTTCTCTCGGTTCAAGCGGTTCGCTCACATCCATCAGCGAAAATCTGCCCGGCTGACGATCGATGGCGGCATAAGCAAGGTTGCCGGATCCCAGAACCTGTTTTACAGGACCAAGATTGACTACCGGCGGATACGTGATAATGCTGTATGTAAATCCACCTTGCAACGTAGCTGTATAACCGAACAATTTTACGGATACATCTGTGGGCCCGTATTCGCCGGATGGGACGATTATGCGTATAGTATTAACATCAACAACAGTAACGTCTTCCGCAGGTACATTCGGTCCGAAAATAACCTGAGTGCCCGGTATATATCCATCGCCTTTTATGGTAGCAAAAATACCGCCCTGAGCTTTACCGGTATTAGGCGAAATAGACTTTATTGTAATTCTCGGAATAAATACAAATCCCGCATAGAGCGATTTCTCAAGACCGTTCGGAGTAATAATCTTCAGAGCCGCGGCTCCGTAATTTCTGTTTCCAAGAGGAGGCGCCATACATGTAATGGTTCTCTGATCATCGGAAACAACAATATTGGTTGCTTCTCTGCCTCCGATAATTACTCTTGACCCTGTAACAAAATCCTGCCCTTTTATTGTAAGAGTAACACCGCCTTCAGGCAATAAGTAACGCGGTGATGTAGATGTAATTTTAGGTCTTCTGTCTTCAGCCGTCGGAGCGGTAAAGAATGTGCTTGTAAATTCACTTGTAAGATAATAATCCCCGCCTTTGATATCGCGCAATCCTTTTGTAGCGCGAACCATATATTCCGAAGCAGGATCAAGCTGGCCTGACTGCGGCATGATTTCAATATAAGACGCTCTGTCGGTAAATTGTACTGCATATCCTGCAGCGTCACGTTTAAATACAGATCTGACCAAATTCCATGAACCATTTACTTTCTTATAAAGCTGAACAGTATCGCTGTCCGGATTCGGTACAGCGTCAAGTGTTGTATTTATCACGGTTTCCGGATTAATCGGCCTCGACATATAAATTCGTATTGGGTTTACGACATCCACCGTATCTCCTACCGCCGGTTCCACACCCACTACATTGACAATCGGTATATTGATTATATTGATATCCCTTGCACTGACATAAGCGTTGGATCCTTTTATTTCCACTCCGCTTATCGCTTTGGTTACGCTTGAATAATATTTAATCTGCGGAGGCATAACAACTCCCGGATTATTCGGGTCTGTCGGATAAACATCCATTACAACTATCTGTTCATTAAGAATCATGAAGGCAAGTCCGCCTAAAACTCTTAGCCTTTTGTAATCTATTACATCCTGCAGGCTGTATTCGGAAGTATCGAGAGCGCCTTGTTTTTGTAGCCCTTTTTCTTTTCCGATTTTAAGCGGGGTAGTCAAAAGGTTGCCGTCCAGATCAAACATTTTAAAATAGAAATTGTTGTTCGCGCCGGATCCTTCAACCTGAAGCACAAATAAGGTATTTCCTACAACTTTTACGTCACGGTTATTGCCGGGAATAGTTATTTTCTTCACGGTATTCAATTCCGGTGTACTGATGTCAATTACCTGAATCGAACTTCCTTGAGGATAAATCTCGTTAAATACGGATACATAAGCCAAATTACCCTGTATATCCACTCCAGTAGCTCTACCGAAAGTAGCTACCTGATCGACGACAAAAGAGCGTTTCAGATCAGCAGTGTCAATAACAACCAGTCCGGCATCGTCGCAAGCCACAAACACAAGGTTATCTACTACATCAAGTCCAAGAGGCCTTCCCGGCAATTCGCATATAGCTTCCTGTATAGGCCTGATCGGTATGGAAATATCGAATATTTCAACATGAGGAGGCAGATCGCGGCCGGTTAATTTTTTGTTTGCCGTATCTATTTTTGGAACGGTAACATACAATTTCTCGTCAAAGAACGATTTAACCATAGACCCTGTAATTCTGAGATCGCCTGCGTATCTGGGCGGGAAATTCGGCAAATCGATTTTGTCATCCGACGGCAAATCGTAAGAGAATATGCCTGCAAGAGCCCTTTCACCGTTGGGATTTACAATCCAAACTTCAGCAAGTCCCGGAAAATCCGGCATCGGCGACATGGTAGACATACTTTTTAAACTGTTTACATCATAACTTAATCCCTCAACCATTCCTTCAAAGAATACCTCTTTAGATACAAACTCTACTTTCGCTCCAGGCGCAATACACGAAGTATCGGCAGTTATAGCCATAGTAGTACCGCCTTCAAGGCGCCCGCCACTGCTTGTCGGCTGAATATGGAGAACTTCTTCTCTAAGCGGATCAAGATACATCAACACACCCATTAGAGTATCTTTAAGACTTACTTCCTCTCCGTCCTGCATACCTGTATTAGCAACAACTATTGATGCAGAACCGGCGGCAGCCATTGCGGGAGCAACGACTCGCAGTTCATTTGCGCTCACAAACGTTATATCGGATTGAGGCACTTCGATACCCGCGATTTTAACTTCAGTACTCTGCGAGAAATTTTCACCGTATATGCCTATTACAGTGCCTCCTAAGGTTGAGGCAATATAAGACACCGGTTTCTCGGTATCAAGCACATTCGCGTTTATAGACGTTATTTTCGGCTGTAATACGCCTATTGGGGCAGTAAAGAATTTCGAATTGAAATCCATCAGCATCTTTCCGCCTTCCTGGTCGGTTATAGTAGAACTCAACCAGATAAAATACGTCTTGCCGGGCATAAGATCTTCGCTTGAATTTAATGTCAATACCGCATACTCAGGGCCTGTCGGGAAAATGGGATCCTGTTCGGTAGCTATAGTTCCGCTCAGATAAATTTTGTTCCCGTTTTCTTCACGCCAGACTTTGAAAGTATTATTATTAATAAATGCCGGATTAATATTCCTGTTGAACCGCACCCATATTCTATCTATTGTTACAGGTACCATCTGATCCCATGACGGATAATAATCCCTAACGTTAGAGAATGGCGTTGACAACAGTGAAATTCCGGTTTGCACAGACGCAAGAACTACCGAATCCTCAACAACAGTTACGTCGGCGGCATATTCGGTATTGCCGGCGCTAACTACCCTCAAATTAGCCGGATCAGTAATATCAAAAATCTGAACACTACCTTCTTTAGCCGCAACAAATAACAGGTTACCTCTAACCTCAAACCTTACCGGACGGCCCGGATTATGAGTATCCCATTTAGTTAATTTCACCTGATTGATTATTTGCGGATTAGCCGGATCGCTGATATTGATTATATAAAATCCGTCGTTAAACTCACTTACAAAAGCATAATCGCCGAATATTTCCACACCGGTTCCGTGATCGTCGAATTCGATAGTGCTCAATTCAACAGGTATCGGCGAGCTGATATCGAATATCTTAAACGATCCTTTATAATCGTAAGGCGGGCATTTGTCGCTTCCCGGAAAATCTGCGGGGAACTCATCGGAATTCCCGCCAATAAACGGATCGAGGTGAGGTTCCGATCCGATAGTCTTATTTTTATCGTTTTTGTGTTCTAGTCTTGTTCTTCCCTGATATTGGGAAATAACGCCCGTTGTCATATAAAGTTTGTCGCCTCTGACAACAATATCCGTCGGGCTTTCAGGCTCATCGTCAGATAACAGTCCGCCGGAATATGCGGCTGACCTATTAATTTTTACTGTGGTTAAAAGTACAGGGTCGCTCTTTACGCTGTAATCCACTATCGCCAGAGGACCGCCTGCGCCGACAGGATGGCATTCGGGCAACGTACCGCCAACACCATGCACATACCAAGACATCATCATTTTTCTTAATAATTGATGTGGCATAATCATTCCATATCCATATTCCAAACCGATATAAGCCGTATTATTGACAGCATCGAGAGTCAATGCCAGCATTCCATGGTCCTGGCCAGTTATGCGCGGATCGTACAAACCGTATCCGAAACCGAATTCACGTCCTACAAGCGGAGACGCTACCGGATCGGTACCGTCTAAAATCGACAAACCGCTCAAACCGTTAGCCACAAGGATAAGTTTCTCGCCTTTGGCGTTGGTAGTATAAATCAAATCTCTCGCATCGCGGTTGCCTTCCAGCAAATTATAAGGCAAAAGCGGTTCCGTATCCCACAACTGATCGCCGCCGATTAATCCTGAAAGGCCGGCAGAAATATCGTCATGGAAATTGCATATAGTATCTATTCCGGTACCGTCTTCAGCTACGCCGCCGTAATAAGACTGTAATATTCCAAGAATTTGCCTGTAACTATGCAGATCCGGCCCTGTTTGAGCACCGCCGCCCACAAGAGGGTCTTTCGGATCGCTTACGTCAAAAAGAACCATCCTGAACGATCCCCATATTTCGGGAGTCCCGGCAGACATAAATTTGTTTCCGTCTTTCGATGATCCTGCGGCGGCGAAAATGAGTTTTCCGGCATTTTCAGGATCCTGCTGTAAAGTACATACCGCAGTAGAAGCGGCTTTTGTCTGTCCGACAAACGGTAATCCGTATCCGAACCCGTCTTTCAGGGTATACCGGTCAAAACCTGGCCCGCCGAAACCGGGGTTGGTAACCATAACATCTTGAGGCCCAAACGGTCCCGGAGGAGCGGTAGCAAGTATTTTCTTTACGGATATAAGTTTATTCCCATACACGTCAACGCCGGCAATTGAGATTACTGAACCCGGGCTTACCGTTGTATTAGGTACAAAACCGGTACCGAATATTTTTATTGAAGTGCCTCCCATCGGATTACCCCAGTACGGCACAATCTTTTCTACAGTAGGCGGAACCGCATAAAGGAACCCGCCTCCGAGTATAGCTTCCATATTGCCCGGCACAACAACTTTCACAGTAGCAGGGCCGGGTGTACCGGACGGAGTAACCGCCCGGCATAACCGTTTATTTTCGATACGCAGGTTAGTTGCCGCTTTATCGCCCACATACATAACCATTCCGGTAACAAAATTATCTCCGGTTATCGTAATCGGAGTACCTCCCTCAACAGGGCCTATATGAGGCAGAACTTCAACCACCTTCGGGAACTGAGCGTTAGGAATTGTGGCTGTTTTGAAAATAGATACCCAATCGCCGAGCATTTTCTGCCCGAACTCATCCATCAGGTTTTTGGAAATTCGTATTTCATAAGTAGATGACGGTTCAAGCCTTCCTTCAGGATAAAATGCGACGGTATTTCCAACAGTTATAAGGTCGCCCTGATCAAGAGGCAGTAATTGCGAACCGTTTGTGAGATTGTTGATCTGGAAAGTAGCATTATTGACAGTAGTCGCATCGATTTCCTGAGAGAAATTGACTCTGATTTCCTCAAATTCAATAGGTACAACTTCACCGTTATCAGGATAGAACGAAGAAACCCCGTGAACCGGATTATTAACCTTGTAGAGGTATCCGCCGGACGGAGCGCCCCCTGTTCCCGTTACATTTGCCATAGCGTAAATTGTGCCTAATTTTGTCTCGACTCTTGTGGTTTTGCCTTTACCCGGATCCTGAGTATAACCGAGCAAAGTTACTATTCCCTCGTTATCCAGACAAGAAATATCAACCATACCTATACTATACGACCCATAAGCGGGAAGGACTAAATTGCCTCTCACACTAACATCATAAGCCGGCTGAGCGCCAACCCAGCTTCCGATGATCCTCGGGCTCGACGGATTGGCAATATCTACAACAGTAACACCCTGAGTGCCTCGGGCAAGATAGAGTTTGTTATCCACAATTCTTGCCTTTGAAGCAGTCATATTTAATGTGGCGATAACAGGAAAATCATGGCGCCCGATGTTTACAATATAGACTTTACCGGTATTGGGAGTAACTTCGAAAGTATTCCAGTTCTGTTCTCCGGTTAATACCACTCCAACGTCTCCGCTGACAGTAACTCCGAACGCAGGTTCAGAAGTTTCAACCCAGTCGACAATAAATGGGTTTTGAGCTGAAGTTATATCAACAACTATCAAACCGTCATTACCGCCCGCGGCAAAAACAAGGTTTCCTCTGACAGCGATTTCGCCGACTTTGTTACCCACATCAGTTTGTGTCGCCACAACAAACGGCATTGAAGGTATACCGGCGTTCACGATGGCTATTTTGCCCATATAATTCGCATCGGTATGATAATATGTCTCGTTGACCGGACCGGGCGAACTCTGATACGACAATAAAACAAGGTCGCGTTCAGGAATAAGGGCAACGCTTCTTGCCATTCCGCCAAGGTTCAATGTGGATATGGTTTTGTCCAGATTAAATCTCTTATCGGGATCGATCTCAACGGTATCGAGGTTAATAATTTCCAATCCGATACTTGTGGCAACAAACGCCCAAATCTGTTCAATTTTGAAATCCACAGGCCTGTTTTTACATTTAAACGTGGCATCAAGCCCTTTGATATACCTGAACCCATCGTGCAGAATATCATAAGTTCCATCGGAATTGACAACTTTCACATCAACCGGTCCGATTAGTCCATCCGGCGTTGTAGCAATAACTTCAGTAAACGATATAACCCTTGCGCTTGTAGCTTCGGCTCCCCCGAAAAATACTCTGACCGCGCTTGAAGGTATAAAACCTTTACCGGTTATAGTTACTTTCGTACCACCCATAGTCGGGCCGTAATCAGGCGAACATGAGAATACCTTTATCGTATCCATATAGGCATACAATCCGAACCTGATATCGTAAGCGCCGCCGGGGTTTACCACTTTAACGGCCGCAGTACCTTGGAAATTCGGAGGTGTTCTTGTGGTAATAGTTTTGCCGTCTGCGGAAACCTGTTCTTCGGTAGCAGGCAGACCGCCGACAAAAACACTTGCTCCCTGCTGGAAGTTTTCTCCTTTTATCGTCATCAAGGTATTACCTTCCGTGGCACCGCCGTCAGGTGAAACTTCAAATATAATTGGTTTTATAGAATTCTGGCTTGAAGCGGTTGTAAAGTTCATGACATAAGGGCCTACAACCGGATAATCGGTAAACGCGCTTCTCACATCGCTGATTTTAACAATGTATGTTTTTCCTGTACCCAGATTCGATGAAGGAACATAGCTAAACTCGTATCCGATTACATAATCCGGATTATTGCATAACCACGGATTAGTATGCATTAATTCAGGATAATTATCCCTGTTGTCATTATCAACCTCGATACCTGCCCCATTATTATCCTCAATAATTATGTTTCCGGGTACGATGATATCACTTACAGCCGATCCGGTAAGTTCCGACAGAATAAATTTGCCGTTAAGGCTCTGTCCGGTTGTCTTGTTCCATGCTACCGGTTCGGAGAATTTGACTGTGATTTTCGATCCGATCGGAACGGCAACTTCTTCCGGTTTCGGAGATATATCTATTACGTTCATAATCGGAAGCCCGACAATGATAACGCCTTCGGGCACATCCACAACCATATATTTATCTTTAGGAGGCGGAAACTTCTTTTCTTCCGTAGAAATAATACAGTAATTATCGCCGACTTCTATGTCTCTGGGGAACAATCCGGGCATAAGATCCATAGCGTCAATCAACCGCGGAGTTTCCGGTTTGGATATATCTATAACCTGTAAATAGCCGTCAAGCATATCCGGCCATGCTTCCGGTTTTGGAGGGTTATCGGGATCAAATTTTGCGGAACAAACTACCGCGAGGTTACCGATAACTTTAATTCCGTTGGCAAACTGTTCAGGCGAATATCCGAGCATTTGCTGTAGGGTTTCGTTGACAGCATCTTCGTCATCGACTATACCGCCAGTAAAATTGGTTTCGTAATTGAGCTGTGCTTTTCTGCCGAACAAGTTTGGATCAAGAGAACTGATCACTTTAGGTTGAAGCGGGTTGCGGATATCTATCGCTTCAAAGTTTACCGCAAAACCGCCTGCGTTATACGCTGTTCCCCTGTCAATTACAACAGGGCTGTTGCCGTTTCCGGTGAGTTTGGTATACCCTTTGACGGGAAATGCCGGCGACTCGATATCGATAATCATCAAATATGTAGATACATCTTTATTCCCTGCAAGAGCTTCAAGCAAAGCCTCAAGAGGCGAGGTAGCGCTTATTGCCGGAGATATTTTGTTCACTACATAAGCTTTACTTCCTTTTACTCTCACTGACATGGCATTGATATTTACCGTCTTTCCATCGACCACAACGCTTTTTAAAGTGCCGACAATCGAAGGATTATATTTGTCGCTTGCGTCAACAAAATGAACACCGCCGGAACCTGCCGCAATTAATCCCAAAGAATTATTCGCATCAATGCCTATAGCCTGACCTGAGAAATATATCCTTCCGGTAGAAGTACCCGAAGGAGCGGTCGGATCAAGAACCACAAACGGCGCAGTAGGTTCAGTTACGTCGATCATAACTAATTCGGGTTTACCGACATCAAGATTATTAATCGGAGTAGAGTCCGCAATCACATAAGCGTACAGTTTCATTCTCTGATCAAAGGGATCGAAAGATTCCGTTACGGCAACATCGGTTGGTTTTAGCCATACGGGTAAATCAATACCTCCTATAGGATAGGCGTTCTCCGGATCCGAAATGTTTACAATACTTAGAGTGCTTGCAACGCTTTTCATCTGTGTTTCAAGATAATTAGCGCCCTGATTAATAATTCTGCTGGTTACAGTTATATAAGCATAATCGCCGTATACATCCATTCCTTTTGTGATACCGGGTGAAATTTCAGTCGGATCCCAATCTATGGAATCCGGGACAATGTATCCGCATAGATCGCCCGGACACGGGAAGAATTTAATCAAATCCGAATCGTAAGCTTCAAGCATTTGCGATACAACCAGTCTGGTATACAAGAAACCTTCTGTAAGCAGAGCTGAACTTCCATCTGGGTTTGTAACGAGCACATCAGCCGGCCCAAATTCACCCGGAGGAGTTATACATCTGATTCTTCTGGTACTTTTCACAACAACATTGGTACATTCCCTGCCGTCGATTTTAACCGTTGCGCCCGGCGCGAACCCAAACCCTATCACTTCGATAAAATTATTTCCGTTAAGAGAGCCGACAGCAGGTACAAGGAACGATATTTCCAGAGGTATCAAATACAGATACCCGCCAAGCAATGTATCCGATAACCCGTTGGGGTTAGTTACAGTAATTGCCGCAGGGCCGTAATTATTTGTCGGAGTTACACATGAGATTTCTTTGCCTGAAGAAGATACCTGAATATTTGTAGCAGGGAAACCGCCTATAAGAACAGTTGCGCCCTGAGCGAACTTATCGCCCTGTATAGTAATTGAATGACCGCCGGCCATCGGCCCGTAAGCTGGAACCGCGCGGATAACATCCGGCCACAACGCGTTTTCCGATCTCATAGTTGAAAATTTGCTTTTAAATTCCGATATGAGATAATCCAGACCGCTTAAATCGACTATATCTTTCTTTACGGTTACTTCATAGGTTTTAGAAAAACTCAGAGGCTGGTTCGGAGTAAAGATTATATGAGGTCCGTTGAACGTGAACGATCCTTCAATCATAGTCCCCTGCGGATTAACTTCCGATACCGATGATAAGTCTCGCAATGTAATGCGGCCTAACGAAGCTCCTGTATCGTGGTCAACAACAGAATCGGGATTAATCTGGTCGTTAAACGTAATTGTTATAGGAGTATTTACATTAACGTTCTGTTCATCGCTTCCCGGAGTTATGGATATAACGTTTGTAAACGGTACTTGCAATACATATATGTATGCGGGATTTTCTATTCTGTTATAATCCGGTATACCGGTAGCAACAACGAGATATTCGCCCAAAGCTTTTAAATCACGGGCTTTGCCGGGTATTTTAGCGTTTGCGATTATTTTCGGTTCGGTAACTTTGCTGATATCGACAACATTAACTAAAGTTTCAATTAAAGTACCTTCCTGATCGACGTTTTCAGTAGTTAAAAACGCCAGAGCGCCGACAACTTCCACGCCGAACGTACCGCCCGACCTGTAATCCCTTCTTTCAGGAGCAAGGTCTAGCCTGCTGATTACAGTCGGATTCGCCGGGTTTGAGATATCGATTATAGTCAAACCTGATTCAGGCGTAGCGAGGGCGTAAGCGGATTCTCCCGCCACAAAAGCGAGTTTTCCGACTACCTTTACCCGGTTCGCCAATCCGAATGTATCAATAGACCCTACTTCAAATAAATTCGGGTTGCTCAGATCAATAACGCTTAACCCTTCATACCCTGATGCCATATAAGCGTAATTACCGCTTACATCTATGCCGTAACTTGTTCCCGGAGTAACCCTGAATCCTACCTGCATAGGTTCATACGGGTTATGGACATTGACCATCTGCATTCCAGCCTGCCCAGCGGCAACCAGAGCCATATCGTCTTTAACCACAACATCGTTAGCCTGATCTAAAGGCAATTCGACCCTGCTCTGATAAACAGGGAAAAACGGGTTACGCACATCTATAATGTATAAATAGGCGTTAAGGGCAAAACCGGAATGAGCGGTACCGGTAATATAGGCATACCCGTCTTTAGATACAAAAATTGAAGTCGGTGTACACGAAATTTCAAGTTTACTGAAAAGAACAGGGTTTTCCGGTGCGCTTATAATATCGTAAATTCTTAATTCCCAAACATAAATAGGTTTATTGCCAACACCGGATTTTTTAAGGTAATTTGTAGCGTAAACTGTGTTGTCTTCAACTTCAACGCATTTTGTACCCACAACAGCGCTTCTTGCGGATATACCAACCTCTATGCTGATATTTGTGGAAGTACCCATATTCCCCGAAGGATCAAAGGCTTTTGCGCTAAACGTAATATCTTTTCCCGGTTTTCCGAAAGGAACTAAATACTGATAGAACCACGGTGCGTGTTTCTCTTTCGGATCGGGTACATAATCGGTAAAAGTTTCCACTCCATCCACAAGGAAAGTTACCCTATCGGTACCGCCAAGATCTACTGAATTAGCTCTTACCATCACGGTAGTACCTTCGGTAATAACCGATCTGTCGGCAGGATACCACAAAGCTACGTTAGGCGCGACGGTATCTCTTAAAGTACCGATAACCCTTTCGTTAGATTTAGCGAACTGTCCTCTGTTGTCATAGGCTTTAGCATAAATTCTGAACAAACTATTTTCCGCACCCATCGGAGCTTCAAATTTTCCGCGATAAACATCGCCGCCACCCACAACACCATCGGCGGCAAGGTTGGTGTACCTTGTATCATGAAGTTTGCCGTTGACATAAAATTCAACTTTATAGATTTCAACATCGTCTCTGGCTGAAGCTTCGATTTCAACTGTCTGCCCGTCAAATACAACAGCTCCGTCAAGAGGCCTGCGCAAATCGCAGGTAGGCGGCAGGTCTTCGGTAATTTTTATCGTGATTATATTTGAATCTTTCTTCTGACCTGCAGTATCTTCCGCAACAACCTTTATTTTGCGTGTTTCTCCTCGTGTTCCGTAAGGCACGTAATAATACCAGTTAAACGGCAAAACATAATCCACGCCCATATCGACAAACTCTTCACCGGCTTTTTCCTGAACCATAAGAGTGGCTTTTCGGATATCGATATCATCGTCTCCGACAGCAGTAATAAGTATATCGCGACCTTCAACAAGCGAATCGCCTGTTTTCGGGCTTACAATCGTAACCGACGGCGGCAGATCTTTTATAATACCGATTTGAACTTCATCGCTCCCTTTATTGGATGCGGTATCGATAGCTACTGCTTTTAAAGTAAATACGTTTGGTTTCGGATTGTTCGGATCGCTATAATCGAAAGCCGAATTCGGCGGAACGGTATACAAAAATTCGTAAGGAGGTTCAAGGTCGGTAAACACGACTTCATTATTAACATAAAATCTTACCGCAGTAACCTCGACATTATCATTAGCCAAAGCCCTTACATTAACGTCTGCGCCTTCAATAACCTGCGAGAAATTGGCTGGTTCTTTTATTATAACCACGGGCGGTTCATCGTCTTTGATCACCCTGACGACAACATGTCTGGCATTGGTTTTATGGCCAGCGGTATCTGTAGCCACAGCGTCGAGATGAACTTCCTCGCCGGCGCTGTTGTAAGGAATCCTCCAGAATATTTCATAAGGATGGCTTACGTCGGTTTCAATCAGTTTGTTATTTATATAGAAACTTACGGAAACAATCCCCACATCATCGATTGCGGCGGCCTGCACAAGAAGATATCTGCCTTCATAAATAGTATCGTTTTCAAAAGGATATGCTATACCGATACTTGGCGGATCATCTCTGACAACATGAAGCAATATAGGCACGTCTTTGCTAACATTACCAGCGTTTTCTGTAAAAGTATCCACCGCCCGGACATTACACAAAAGGCTTGTTCCGGCTGTACCTTCGGGCACATGGTAAGTGAAGGTAAACGGAGCTTCCCGCAAGGTTTTCACTATCCGGTTGTTTACGATAAGGTCGACATACCTTACGCCAACATCGTCAGCCGCTTCGGTTACAATAGTAACATCTGATCCTTCAACAACTTTTGTTCCGTATCTCGGAGACATAATATCAATAATAGGATTATTATCCGGTATAATATCTATGGGTAACCATGCTTGTGAATAATTCCCTGAATGATCCCATATTTTTGCGGCAAAAATATATTCTATTTTCGTTCCGCCGACAAATTCGTTAAACGGTTTTCTGTTTACGCCGGTTATACCTAATTGGCTCAAAAACGGAACCTGATACAAAAATTCCTGCGGAGGCATATCAACGGAATACCATGATCCGACGATAAAATCTTTAAGCGGGAACCCGTCTTTCATATAAATCCGTTTTCCGATTCCATTGTTTGTCCAGTTGATTTCGCCGGTCTGTTTATTTACAGCCACACCGCCCCATACTTCCACTTTGCTTATTCTGGCATTATCTCTTCCCTCGACTCCAACGGTAATTGTTGTTCCTTCAATTGCGTCCCAATCCAAAATCGGGCGGTAAAACGCCACTTCAGGATTACCCTGATCCGGCACCACTTCAAGTGTCTGCTGAACAAATGTCGTGTTTCCTTCACGATCGCTGACTTCAGCGCCAAGCGTTACGGTTACGGCATTTTCTAGCAACCCCACAGGCAGATACACTTCCTGAGAAAAAAGTTTCGGCCTTTTCCCATTGTTCGGATGAGCGTTATCATAAGGCGAGGGGAACGAGAATACCGCTTTGGCAACCTGCGGGTCAAAAGGAATAACTCTTCCGCGGTCGTCTAAAAGGTAAGTTTCTCCGTACATTTTGTTCCCATAATGAGCAAGCCTGATTTCTTGAGCTACTGAAGAACCACCAAGAGGCTGACCGTTAACATAAAATTTCGCCCATGCAAGACTCAAATTGTCCGCCGCTACAACTTCAAAATTCACCGAGAATTTGCCCTGAACGATCTTCTGGGTATTTATAGGCGATGCAAACGCCACATAAGGAGACGTATCGGAAACAGAAATTACTGTTATTTCATCAACCCCCTGCTGGTCTTTCATATCCGTTGCAACTATTTTCAAATTAAACGGGAATTTATTGGTTCCAAACGGAATACCGTAAGCTACCACAGGGCTCTCCGATGTAAATTTCTGAATTATGGGATCCGGTACAGGGAATATTTTTGGCATTCCGGTTACAGGAACTTCCACGTCGTTTACGAAAATCTGTATTTTTTTCAGGCCGACATCATCGGTAACAACCGAACCAAGGCTTGCATTTGTGCCTTCAAGTACTTTTATCCCGCCTATCGCCTGCTGATTATGCGGGTCTTTCAGATTACCGCACAAAACATTGGATAATGATGTTATCCGTACTACCGGCGGATAATCGGGTATAACAGCGATAAGAACGTCTTTCGATTTGCCGATATTGCCTACAAGGTCAATTGCGCGCATAGACAAAGTAATGCTTTTTCCCGCATAACCGTTAGGCACTTTATATAGGACTTCCCTGCCCGGATTGGGTATTACGGATACTTGAGCTCCGTCGGCAAACAATATGCATTGTTTTACCCCGACATTGTCAGAAGCATCGAATTTTACTTTAATAAAGTAACCTTCAACCACTTTATCGCCGCTTTTATAATTTGTGATTGAAATAACAGGCGGAACGGTATCGGGTATATAGTTTACGCTTGAAGGATCCGCGATAGCCCGGTTTCCTGCAGTATCTATTGCCGTTGCTGTTATCCTCTCCATATGAGGAGATATATTTAAAGGCACATAAATAGGCTGGATTTCGTAAGATGTTTGTTTTTGAATACTGCTTAAAAGCGCGTTTCTGTTATAAAGTTTCAATTCCTGATTTGAAGGAAGTTTGAAATGAACCATATAATCTATTTCTATATTTTCGGTTGGCGGCTGGCCTTCCTTAGACGGAGGCACAATTATATTTTGGGTTTGAATAGTAAATTCATTTGAAATTGCTAATACAGCTTCTGAATTTGTATTTCTTGCGATTAATTTCACATTCAGTTTTTCGGCTTCTTCCGGTACTTCAAGCAATAAAACCATCGTATCGCCGGTAATTGTCTGGGTAAGAGGGGAAACTCCTTCAATGAAGAAATCGGTAGTAACATCGATGGAACTGACATCAGCGCCAGCAACAGGAATGAACGTAAATTTCAAAGTATTGCCTACAAGTATGCCAAGGCCCGTATCGGAATATTTTATTTTCAAACCGGTATCGTTATCGGCATCATATTTTTCAATTTTCATTTCGCCGATCAGATTACCTTCAGGATCAATATTTTCTATTCTTATAGCGCCAAGAGGTACTTGATTCGGGAAAACATCATATTTAAAAGCGAACGTATTTGCCGTAACTCCCATTACGTCTAACGTTTCGGAAGTTACGTCTTTAACTGCCACAGCGCCACCGGTATGCAAAACGTTCACATGCCGACACCCTACATCATCTCTGGTTTCTACTTTAATCTTGTAACTAAGCTGTTCAACTACTTTAGAACCGTCTGCCGGTTCGGAAATAGCTATACCGGGAGGTGTATCTTTAACAATCCAGATTTTTCTACGTTCGGATTCACCTTTGTTTCCTTTCGCATCTGTGGCGGACGCCCATATTTTCATACGTTTTCTAAGAGTATCGGAAGGAACAACAGGCGCAACTTTGTCTACAAAAAATTTCTTTGCTTCATTGTCCCATTCGGCAGTCATGGTTTCTACCTGATCATCGAATTCGATTCTGACTGAACAGCTCAAATTTGCCGAAGGTGTAACGTTGTCGCTTGCGTCAACAAGTATTTTAAAAGGTGTATTTTCTACAAGTTCCTCATCAAAAATCGGTTTTGAAATAGATACGTTCGGAGGAATTGTATCGGGTATTACCTTAACCGGAATCTTGTTTGAATCATCGGAATCGTTACCCGCTCTATCGTATGATTTTGCGCAATAATAAAGCGTAGTGTTTTCCGTACCTTGCGGTATCTGGGCAGTAATTTCAAAAATTGAATACGTAGTACTGCTTACAATCAGTTCGCCGTAAGATATCGGATTAGGAATTTTGACAACGTCTGTGCGGGTACTGAGCATTTTTTCCGAGAACCCTGCGTATATACCGTTATAATATAGTTTTATCCCCTTAACAGCGATATCGTCGGTTGTCTCCACAGTAAAGACCAGTTTATTTCCCTCAAGCAGGATAACTTCTCCTTTAGGTTTTGAAATATACGCTGTCGGTTTGACAATATCGTTCATCACATTCAAACTGACCGAAGTGGATCCGATATTGCCGAAAGTATCGATTGCCTCAACGGTTACAGGCGCTTCCACATCTATCGGGTTGCCGTCGTTATCATAAGCAAGATCCACTAACGGCACTTCCACTTCCAATTCCAATTTAGTTGGCGAAGCGGGTTTTAATTTCTTATATATTTCTTTCCAGTCGGTTGCAACCGGCAGTGTTTTAGTTGCAAAAACTTTTCCGCCAGTAACGGTTCTTACTTCTTTTACGCCGTAATCGTCGGTAACGGTAAATTTCATTATAAGCCGTTCGCCTTCATAGTAACTCGCTCCGGCCGACGGGTAATTTATACCGACTGTCGGGGGATAATCCTCAAGCAGTTTCACATAAATTTTATTTTTGCTGAAGTTTCCTGAAGTATCATAAGCTGTTGCTTCGATGGACGCTTGTTGTCCCGAATACTGCATCGGGAACGTATGGTTTACCTTAAATAATGTAAATACCTTAGCGGAATCCAATTCACCTGTTGTATCGGTAACTTCGTAAGTTTCGTTATCAGGATCGGTAATCACAAATTTCACTCTGTCTACCTTAACATTATCCGAAGTTCCTGCGACTACCTGTATGGATTTACCGCATACAACATAACCTTCAGCATAAGGTTCGATTACGCTGACAAAAGGAGGATCGTTGTCGAAAGAAGCAACTACGGTTACAGAAGCAGTAGCTTCCTGCAAAGCAGTATCGTATGCCCTTACTTTTATAGTAACAGGAGTCTCGTTCTGGAATGTTCCGATTTGATACTCAAACTGGAACGGCTGTAAATTGTCTGTTTGCAGTATATTGCCGTCGTTGTCCAGAAGTTCGACTCTATTTAATCCGACATCGTCAACCACATTGGCATCAACGGTTATAGTCTTATTCATTACAATTTTCTGGCCGCCATAAGGGCGAAGTATGGTAATTTGAGGCGGCATATCCTGTACGACATCGACATACAGCGGAACGGCAAAATTCACGTTATTGGAATTGTCTGTCGCGGTAGCCTCAATTTTCAGCCGGTCTCCGGCTTCAAGGAAACTCGCTTTCAACACATAATTTACAAAGAAAGTATTCGACAGTTTATTAACGACAACTATATTTGTTGTTTCAAAAACTACTGGATCGGCCTGGACATCATTTTCTTTGCTGACGGTTATCTTGACATGTTTAACGCCGATATCATCAAACCCCGCAACAGATATCAGCGCATTTTGAGTATTTCTGAATACTTCGTCTTTCATTGGCGAAGCAATATGTATTGTAGGAAGCGTATAATCGCCCACAATCGCAACGATTGTATCCGTAGACATAGTTTTCTTGCCGGTACCATCGGTTGCTCGGGCGGTAATGACGATAGTCTGGTCTATTTTTTCAAGCGGAACATAGTACTCAACCGAATACTCGGGCATATTATATATATTGTATGTTGCGGAATCGTCTGCCCCAATCAACGTTCCGTCAATAAAAAACTCAACATTGGTAATAATCCCAGAATCATCAATAGCTATTGCTTTAATAGCTACCGTATCGCCGGTAGTTATTTCAGATCCGGGTAAAGGATTGGATACCAGAACTTCCGGCGGCCGGTTAGGTATAATGGTAACTTCATATTCTTCGGAAGAAGTTACCTGATTCATCGTATCCATACCTTCCATTCGTACCCGTAACCGCTGAAACACCGTTCCTTCAGCGATATGATATTTATATTGAGCCGTATACCCGCCGCCGAGAGCATACGGATTGAAAAGAACTCCGAATTTATAATCGTCTTGTTTTGTATAATCGTATACTACCTCATCGTTTACATAAAACCTTACTGTCGACCCCATTTTCATTGTGTCGTCATTATAACGTCCTGAAATAAGCATATCGGTATTTTCGATTACTTCTCCGCCGTCAATAGGAGACACGAGTTTCACATTGGGAGGCAGATCCGGTTCAGCCCTGACGATTATCGCTTCACTTACGGACGAATTGCCTTTTTTGTCAAATACTCTTGCAGAAATTACCACCGACCTTCCCGGCTGGATATTGGATTTTAAAGGACTGAATTCGAGTTCCCACACAGGTATAATTAGAATCTGCTCTCCTCCCGGTTGAGGAAACAACGCACTCTGTGCGCTGGGTTTGTTACCTTTTTCGTCTTCAAACGCAAGCGGGAGTTGTCCTGCCATAGGCTGTTGCCCGACTAATTTGCCGTCAACATAAAACTCAACTCGGCTGATTAAAGTATCGTCGCCGGTAACTCTGAATTTCCAGTTCACGGTTGTGATCATTCTGTCTCCGGGTCTGGGGCAGATAAACCCTAACGGAGGAGGGGTAGATTCAAGTTTTCTCAATTCGATTTCATCGATTACACCGAAAGTTTTAGGCAAATCAGACCGTTTGGGAGCGATAATATTGACAAACACTTTTTCAGATGTGGTTACATGGCCGACATTATCCCATGCTTTTGCCGTAAGCATCATTTTTGTGCCCGCACGCCGTTCAGGAGCTTGCACATCAAGTTCATAAGGAGCTGTATCGTCGTCTGCTACAGGGAATCCGTCGATATAGAATTCCACTTTTTCAACTTTTATATCATCCCATGCGTTTGCGGTAATTTTCAATATTTTTTTCTCTTCGATAGTCGTTTGAGAAGGAACAACTTCGACTTTCGGCGGGCCGTCGACAGCTTTTACGACAATAGAATCCTCAAGAACCCTGCCTTCGCCCAGATTAACGACTACTTTTATTGTAGCTTCGCCTACATTATTTGAATAGACTCTGCCGTCAGGTTCTACAAAAATTATCGACTCATCGCTTGAAGTATATTTTGCATTAACTTTTGCTCTGGTTAAATCATAAATAACCGGCTGGCCGTCTTTAATCATTGTTCCTTTTAAAGTAAGCGGCTCATACTTTTTAATATACGGAATTATAAGATCTTTCGGTTCAAGAGAAATAGATTCCAGATCGGTTTGTTTATCTACCGTAACTGTAATCGAGTCAGATTTACCGCGGTTTATAGCGATTAACTGAGCAGTACCGTTATTTATAGCGGTAACTTCGCCGTTTTCGTCGACAGAAATAACAGGATTATCCTCATCCTGCTGAATTATATAGCTTGTCCTTTTAACTTTATCTGTAATATCTAACGGTCCTGAAACCGAGAAATGCCCCATAACTTTTACTTTAACAGTCTCCGCAAACCCCGTAAGCATTAGGCTTGACGGTTCAATCCAGATATATTCAAGCTGTTGTTCCAGCGAGTTTGCGAGATATTCGTTATATTCGGTATAAGTGGTATTTCCGGCCATATCCACCACAGCTACTTTTACGCTCAAAATCGCATCGTCCGGGATATCCCAGTTTTCATCGAGCGAAAAGAACATTTCGTATTCAAGTTTATTATCCTGAATCTGTCCATATTCAGTAGAATAACAGAAAGCGTCTTTTTTAATATCGTTCCATATACCGCCTTTTTCTTCCAGAATCCGCATGGAAACACCGATAATGGTCATGGAATATTCTTTTATATTCTTGGTATCGTTAAAAAGAACGCCGCCAATAATATATTCCTCGTCTTCTTTTTCATTGTAATACTTGACAACGGAAACGCCTTCGAGAATTTTTTTGAAATCCTGTTTTATAATTTTTTCCACCCATTCGGATTCCGCGCCCTGAGTATCTACGGCTTTAGCCCGTATAGTTATATATGCATCCGGCGGAATACCTTTGTTAGGGTCGGCACCGGCGGGAAGTATAAAATCTTCAAGTATCGAAAACCGTCGCTCATTGGAATCGGTAGCAACTATCGTATCATGATACTTGAAAAAATCGCCCGTTGATTTAACAACCGGGTCAGTAACGTTTGAAGTAGCCGCCATCCAGTCATCAGAATGGGCCACAACGTCAACTTCCAGACTGGCTATTCCGGTATCGTCCGATGTAAGAAACTGGACCAGTATTTTCTCTGTAAAGGAGTTGAAATAAGACCCCATCTGGATTCTCTCGACTTTAGGAGGCTTGTTCTCCGGCGGGTCTCCACCTTCCCCATCACTTTTAGCCACGGGGCACAGGAGGAGAGGAAGGATCGAGAATCCCATCAAGAAAATCCATTTTCTTAATGTTTTATTCCCTTTCGAAATCTTCATAATGTATCTCCTTTTTTGTATTGAAATTTATATTTAAAATGTTTCATATTATCTCCTCATAAAATATGTTAATTTGTAATTTGAATTTGAACTCTTTCCACCTGATTATATACGTTATCGGTATAATCCGGCGCGGTATCCGTTTCGTTTGCAAGCATTGTTTTTCTATCAATAACTTCTATATACCAAGTTCTTGTATTAAATGAATTTTCAAGAATGCTTGTAACATACCCCAGATATTTGGTAACAGCCTCAACAGTGCCGCCAGGGCAAGGAGGTATAATTTCAATAGTAATGGATGTCGGTTTATCAAGAAAATACGATGTGCCCGATGCCGTTGGTGTCGGCGTAACGTTATAAGTTCCGGCAATGCGCGGCTGAGCGCCTGCAGGCGGGCGAAGGCTATAATATGCCGTATTAACCTTAGGCCCTATAAGATACGGGTTACCTGTCTGTCCGATTTTAACTACAATTTCACCCGGAGCCGCGGAATTTAAATTAAAAACAACTTTTGAAGCGACTTTTGAAAGATGATTTATTCTTATTTTCGGTGTGGGGTTCTGCCACAAACTTTCAGAAGTAGCGCTTGGCAAAGCGCTTAAATCGCCTGTCTGATGCCAGTTAGAAAAATCATAGTACGTGACGTTGGCGGTACAACCGGTTGAACCGTTATATAATATTGTTGATACGCAATATATAGTATAATCTTTTCTGTCGGTGCCTGCAGGAGCCGTTGGAGTAACACGGGTTGCTGTCCTTGTATCAGTCGGAGGCGCGACATAATCGCCTCTGCCTGAAGTACTTCTATCGGCCTGAGGCCTCTGTTCAGCGGGAGGGCTTGCTGTCTGTTGATTGGCTTTAAGGTTTACATAGAGCAGATGATCGCCGGAAAAACTTCCGTCGTCGCTCGCTTCGAATTTAACTGTTCCCGACGGGCTTCCCCTCCATGGCGTATCGCTATTGCAATTCATATTGAATTGGCCACCGCCGGATATTCTGCCATACATTGTACCCCCGTTTGGCGCTTTATTGCCGTTTGCCATTACAACGCCTGTATGTAAAGTCAGAGAACTGTCATTGGTTGAAGCGATACCTCCATACGGCAGAATCTGGGAAACAATATTATTATCTCGTTCATATTGTCTTGAAATATAAGCATTTACATTTAAATACCCTAAAGATAAGTTAGCATAAATATCCACATTATTAATATGACCGTTAGATGATAAGCTCGGTTGAGGTGCTTTTAAATACGTTTCTGCAATATATGAACCGGCCTGAGCTTTAATTCTCACCTCGCCGCCGGCTTTTATATTTGAACGCCAGTTTCCGTAATTTGAATAGGCAGCATGGCTTCTCCACGGAACAAACCAGTACCAGTGAGCAGAACCGTAACACAACTCATTATATGATCTTGCCCACGACATTGTCGGATCGTTACTAAATGGAGCATCGTTAGCAGAGAAACCTCTTACAGGGTTTTCTTGCAATCCGGTAACTTCGGAATAGACATCTACCCACACGTCATTGTTAAAGTTATTTGCCGCCTGTCCGTCAGGACCGATAAACCTTAAATTCCCATGAAAAGCGAAAGAATCGATAAATATGGGCCCTATAATAGCAGGAAACCATAGCGGCCCGACACATACGTGCCATAACACAGGGCCTGTAATCGGAAATTCCCGTATACCGCCTCGATTAGGCATAGGGGTTTCAACATAAGCGGTTGGCAACACTGGGAAAGTTAGCATTAAACATACAAGAAGCACAATCAAACTCGGCATAATAGGATAATACATAATATGGAAACACCATGCCTTTGGAGGTACGGTATATGTTACCCCCGAATCACAACTCATCTGTACCGATACACCTGGGAACGGAATATGATCGCCGCCGGCATAATTGGGCTGAACGGTTTTCCATGCGAGTATATCTATCATATGCATCATTGCCATAAGCATGCACACAATCATCATTTCAATCAGGAAAATATCTTCTTCGCCGCTTCCTCCGTATGCGGCTTTAAACTCTCTTAACTGAGCTTCCAGCGGACCGGTAATCGCCAGAGGGACAAACGCCACTATAGTAAGTTCAGTTAAACCTTTTCCTTCTTCAAGAACAAGGTTTTTGCAGTCGTCGCTGACATAACCTATCCCGACTTCTTCCCATTCGGTAGATTCGGAACCATAGCTGATAATCAGAAACTTATCGCCGGGAGCCACACCCGTGTCGCCTCTGTCTGTCGGCATAGGCAATTGCAGGTTTATCGGCTGATTTGATTTTACTCCAAACGGATGGAACCATACTGCAGTCATTACCGGTGCCGACAATCCCGGAAAATTCTTTTTCGGCAAATAAGTTTCATGAACAATACATGCGCTCATAGAACCGCTTACAGCGCCGTTGGGAAATTCCAAAGCTCCTGCCGGAACATGCATTTTGAACCGGTTTGGTATCGGTGAATAATCGGCGACAGCGCCGGTTATGGTATCGTTAAATGTTACATCCTGTTCCACGTTACCGTTAATATAAACTAAAGCGTCATTAACAACGCGTGGAAGATATATGGCTTCGCCCACGGAATTCGATTCGTTTAATTTTATATAAACTCCGACTATATTCTGCATATACTGAATACCTTCTATCGACTCCGCTGTAGTGCCGTCAATAAATAGGTTCTGGTCGCCGCCGGGAATATTTGGTTTTTCAATATAAAAGTTACCCATAGCATCAGTTTTTGTTGAAATATCGGTACCGATAATTTTTACAGTCGCCATATTCACACCGACACCGGTTTGCGGGTCAATAACCATACCGCATAATGATGTTATTGCCGTATCCACTGAAAATGTAACCTGTTTTTCGGCCTGCAACGGGAACCCCACAAGATCTTTTATCCCCGACAGAATTTTAAATCTGTAAATTTGACCCGGTTTTAAAAATATATTCGGGAAAAACGATACAGTTTTGCCTTCAAGACGCAGGTTTCCTGTAAGCTCTTTAGCCTCATCGCCAAGATCATCAATATAGATCAGTTTTACCGTATTAAAGGTAACTGTTTCAGGATCAACCCTTTCAGAGAAGGTAGCATAAATAGCAGTTGTCGCGGGTACGGCAGTCTGACCGTCAGCAGGATTCATTAGGATTACTTCCGGCCCGACAAGGTCATAATAGACAATCAATTGTTTCTGAGTAAAATTGTCGGCTACGTCTATAGCTTCAAACAATAAGGCGTTTTGCCCTTCAGCCAATTGAACGGAAACAGTAAAGTTTCCGTCGTTGTCAAGCGGAACTTCATCGCCGTCAAACAAAAGTTTTGAAACGCCGTTGGAATCCGTAACGGTTCCGCTAACCTGAATATTTGGCTGAGTGAAAACGGCTTCTTCTTCAGGGCTTGTTATCGTTATGGATGGCGGAGCAATATCTACGTTAATAGATATAGTTTTCTCCGACATATTATTTTTTATATCCCAGGCTTTTACAGTTATCTGGTTAACTCCGTCAACAAGATTGGAAACCGTGCTCTGGAAATAAGAAGCGGGAGTCGGGAAAGTAGAAGGTTTGGAAACCAGTTCATCATTGACTTTAACCGAACTTATTTCGTTTGAGTCTTCAACGGTACCCATAATATTAATTTCCTGTCCGTCGATATTAGCGCCGTCTTTTGGATATACTACTGTTATAACCGGTCCATAAGAATCCTGCTCAGGATCCTGAATATTTACGGATAATGTCAGTTCTGCGGTTCCGGTATTGCCTACAGCGTCTTTTGCAGTAATAGTTACAGTCATTCCATCAGTAATTCCGGTTATTACCGTGTTCAGGTTCCCGTTTTCATCAATATTTATTACTTTTTCAACACCGTTCACAAGACACGATGAAATTTCGCTCGCATCTTCTATCTGAGCCACAAGGTTAACAGTATCCGAAGGTAATACCGTACCGGGTTCAGGCGCAAGAACAGTTACCACAGGAGGCGTATTATCATGCGCAATCTCAATTACCGCCGGTTCGCTGGCGTTACCGGAAGCTCTACGGGCAACCACGTTAATTATATTCATTTTATTTAGTTTAAGAGGTACGGTTACAACAAAATTTCCATTATTATCGGGTTCTACCTGAGTTTCAGGTGATATAAGGTTCATTTTTTCATCCAGCGCTTCGATTTTTGCGTCGCCTGACTGGCTGAACCCGTTTATCACAACGCTGGTTTCGTCTGTCGGAGAAGAAACCGAAACTGCAACGATTGTGGGTTTGATCGGTATTATTGTATCGTTAGCCTGATAATTAATTGTTTTTTCCTGAGCAAACGTATTTCCCGCAATATCGGATAATGTCTGTTTTATTACTATCGAATGAGGAAAAACAGTATCCACAGACGCTTTAAGGGTAATAATGGTTTTCGCTTCGTTTATGGTAAATGTGGAGTCGATTTTTGTAGTTTCTTTCATTACCGCAATCGAATTTTGTATAGTCTGCTCCTTAATAGGTTCAGAGAATATAAGTGTAAATGTACCTGTTGCAGGGACAAGGGCATTTGCTCTGGGCATTATCGAATTAAGCTCGGGAGGACAGACATCGCAATACATAGTAACCGACACCACACCGCTTTGGTTGCCTGCCCTGTCAGCCGCTTTTAGCGCAATAACGTTATTGTCGTTTTGTTTCAGCGGAATTGTTATCTGAAACGCGCCGGTATCATTATCCGACTCGAAAGTTTCTGTCGCGGTATATGAGCCCCCGTTTACTTTAATAAACGCGCCGGGTTCAACAGTACCCGTAATTGTAAGAGTAGTATTTTTAGTTGGCGATGTTGCGCTTAAATTAGTTATTTCAGGCACTGCCGGAGGAAGAAGGTCTTCAACCGGATACAGCAATGTCTTCAAACCACCGGGTTCCGCACTGAAATCGGCGCCGTTACCGGCTTTATCGCTAATAGCATTGGAAAGAGTGATTTTAACTACTTCGCCATCCAGAAGCAAATTAGTGGGACTAAACCTGAATCCCGCTTCAGTAACATTGCTTGAATTAGATATCATGGTTATTGTGCCGGCAATAGCCCTGTTATTTTTACCTTTAACGGTAAACCCATTTGTAATAGAGCTTTGAGTAATTTTCTCATTAAATTGAAATTCAAATACACTGTTTTTAGGGATATTTACGCTACCTGCCTGAGGTAAAACGGAAATTAATGCCGGCGCAACATTATCCTGTGTTACTGAAATTTCAGAAGTTGCCTGGCTTTGATTCTGGGCAGCATCTTTAGCTTTTAATACGAATTTGTTCACTTCATTAAGTGTCAGAGGCACGCTTACGCTGTATTGCCCGTTTGACCCAGCCGAAGCGGAAGCTATCGACACATTATTTCTATATACATCGATTTGGGCGTTAGCTTCTGCGGTTCCTTTAACAGTTACAGAAGAAGCGTTGGTTATATATCCCGGCAAAACCTGAGATACGGTAGGAATTGCCGGAGGTGTCAGATCGACAGTTGTGAATCTGGAAGTAAAATTATTTTTCAACGAGTTTCCAGCCAGATCCTTTATTCCGCTTAAAACGGTTATGGTTATCAATCTGCTATCGGGATACTGAACTCCGTTACCAAGCGCAAACACATATGTTTTATTATCTGTACCGGAAGGAGTAATCGTACCATCATATTTTATATTCTGGGAATCTATAGCATATATTCTGTTGCCTTGATTATCGCTCAACGACCCAAGTTGAATAGATTCGGAAAAGTTTATGGTAACGGAAGCGTTAAGCGAAACATTGGTAGCTCCGTCGATAGGATTTACACTAACCACCTGTGGCGATATTCCGTCATAAGTTACATTCAGAGTCGCTTTAAGATCAGGTGAAGTATCCGTGCTTGCGTTGCCTGCAAGATCTAAACCCAAAAGATTCACTATATTGAGTACATTTTGTGTTGTGCTTTTGGTTATTTTGATATCCAACTGAAAAACACCGGTCGAACCGACCAGAGTTTCTACAGTTTGTATATCGCTTTGCGCTTTAACTTTAAAGCCCGGCTCATAGGCACCTATTATTCTTATAAGATCAGTATTGGTAAGGTATTCGTTATTGCCAAGATCAACGCCCGGCGTAATGCCTGAAACCGTAGGCGCAGTAATAGGCGCTACCGTATCCAGAGTAAACGCGATGGTAATTTCAGTAAAATTATGGCTTTCCGATCCGTCAACCGCTTTAACTTTGATTATATGCTGTCCATCATTTGAAACTTCAAAAATATGGCTGAACGTGCCGTCGTTATTGAATTCAGCCGGATTTATATAAGAACCGTTATCAAGAGAAACCGTCAATTCAGTTACTCCGTTTCGGTCAAAACACGTGCCGCTAAGAGCAACGTTGCGGTTATTTAAATAACTGTTATTCGCCGGCGAAGATATAACAACATCCGGCCCGTTATTGTCTGTAGTATCGATATAACTTATAGCCATTTGAACCAGTTTGACATTACCGGCTTTATCGGTACCCTTGACCTTTAAGGTATAATTTCCGAAACTCGATTCGGCCAATCCCGCCGATGTACTGAACTGGCCGCTGACGATATTTATGTCTTTAGTTACAACAGTAGTTGAAGACTGGTCAAGGATTTCAATATTGACAGTTTGAGTCAACAGCCTGTCATCCGATATTGTTCCGCTGATAAGAAAATTATTTGTATCCACCTGATTTGAAGAAGGAGAAACTAAAGTAAGAACCGGTAATTTATTATCCTGAATCACAGTAACTATTTTTTCAGGCGACGAGTTACCGGCTTTGTCTTTCTGAATTAACCGCAGGGAATGAGACGTACCGGCCACAAGAAAAACTACCTGACTGTATTCACCGGAAGAATTAACATCCGCCGAAACATCCATAGCACCGCCGGTAATATATACTTTCGCCAGCGGTTCTCCGGTTCCGGTTATGGTAATTCTATCTTTATTGGTATAATGGGTTGCTTCAGCAGGGTTAGTTACGGTTACCTGTGCCGGCGCGACGGTATCGAGCGTAATAGTTAAATTAATTTTTGTCTGGTTTCCGATACTGTCATATCCGATAACTTCAAACAAGTTTGCGCCTTCGACAATATTTACACCTGTAAGCTCATACCGTTCCGCAATAATAGGGACTTCAACACCGCCCACAGTTACTCTTGCCGCTCCCCTTGCGACACCGGATATCATTATCGGTGAAGGATCGGAAACGAAACTTCCGTTTACAGGAGTGGTTACCAAAACCTCGGGTCCAGTGGTATCTTTCATAATTTTAATATCTACTTTCTTAAAATTCAAAACCGCATCGGTTGCTACAACGGAAATTGTCCCTTGCTGTGCTTCATTAAGATTAAAACTCAATCCTGTTTTTGAGAAATTACCCTGAGCATCGACAGTAAGCTGGATTTCCTCGTTTCTATTGGGGCCTGTAAGAATAAGTTTCACGTTAGCGTTAACATCATTTACAACACCACGCAAATCAAGTTTAGCTACCTGGTTATACAATGTCGTTCCTTCAGCGGGTACAGCGCTATAAGGTTTTACAGAATTATCAACATTATATAAAGCTGTTTCTATAGTCATATCGGGAGGAGTTAAGTCCCGTATCACGTTAAGTCTGGTTTGTGTTCCTTTGAGTTTAGCATTGTTGCCGAGATCATCAACCGCATAAAAGATGATTTCATTCGGGCCTTCATTAATAGGATAATCGGTTATTGAAAAATTTCCGCCGGCATCGAGCGTAATCTGCACATCCGTACCACCTGGAACTTCCCTGTAAAGTTTTGAATTCAGTTCCAGAACTTTACCTTGTATATCGACATTATCGCCTGCGATAACAGCATTTTGAGCCGGAGATGTTATTGTTATCGCCGGAGGAGTGGTGTCTCTGATTATTTTCAGATAAACGGTTCGTTTTAAACCAGCCGTATTTTCCGCCTGAACGGTATAATAAGCTTCACCTTCGGTAAGAGGCACATTAAGTACCTCAAACTGATTTCCGGAAACCGTACCGGTTACATTTCCAACGGTAACAACAGCATTCGGGTCATTGATTGTTCCGACTATATCTACCGTTACCTCTTTTGTCCTGAAATTATCCAGAGGAGAAACGATAGTTATTGTCGGAGCGCCCATCAACTGAACAACAATATTTTTTGTTTCTTCAATATTGCCAGCGTTATCTTCACTCCAGTAAGATATATTGAAATCGCCGGTTCCCACAATAAAAATGCTTGTTCCGACAACGGGGGTACCATTATTAATTTTATATTTCGTTGTTTTCAAACCGCTCAAATTGTCTGAAGGAGTGAGGGTAACCGTAATACTGCCTTCAGCAACCTGATTATTGTAATCGTCGGTTGTCTGAGGCGGATTTTTATCGATTTTTACAATCAACGTTTGATGGTTTTCCTGATTTCCGGCGTAATCTTCGCTCCAATATTCCAGAGTATGCTCCCCGTTTGTCGTAATTGAAACTGATGCCCCTGTCTGGACATCGGCGCCGTCGAGAATATAATTGGTCTGTTTATTACCGCTGGCATTATCAGTTACGGAAAAATTAACGGTTACATCATCCTTTTCCCAGTTGCCCTGATAAACGTAACTGGAAATAGTTACCGGAGCCGTTCGGTCAATTCGTACGAGTATTTCTTTATAAGGTTCTTGGTTATTGCGATTATCGATACTCCAATATTTCACATAATAATCGCCTTCCAGCGAAATGGTTAATGAATTCCCGATCACCGGCTGTGCGGAATTCACGCTGTAAAAAGTATGTTTTACGCCAGTGCCATCACCATCGGTAGCGGTAAAATTAATAACCGCATCAGAAGGGCTATACTGTCCGTCAAGAGCATAATCATGGCTTGTTACAGGAGGAATATCGTCAACATTAACCCCCTGAACCTCAAATTCCAAAGTAAACGAGTTCTGGTCAGGGTTATTAAAAACCAGATTCACCGGATCGGTATTTTCAAGACTGCTTAATACTCCGCCGGATACAGAAACCTCAACAAACGGATTGCCGTTTAAATAACCTGACGGATTGGAAAGAGTTATTTTCGAATCGGATATATTTTTAACCACAAGCATAACCGGCTGGGCTATTCCCAAAGAACCGTTATTTTTAAGAGTAATAATATATGTTGTGGTTTTTAAATCGGTATTTTGCTGAATGTCATTGGTTATTACCTCGACATCGCTTTTTACTGGCAAACCGCTATAAGATGCCTCAGCTTCAAGGTTAAAACTCACGTTCTGCCCTGCAACGCTCCATGACATTTGGATAGAACCGGTTTCTCCTTTGACTATTGCCTCATTGGAGTTATTAACCCATTGGAACGGGAAACCTCCGGATATGCCGTTTTCACTCAAAATCATAGCATCTAAACCGGTTGTATGGACGTCGCCGTCAATTTCAATACTTTTTACTTTAACCCGAACTGGCCCCGCTATTGATTCTTCCGATAAATTATGTACTCCGACACTATTATTGCCGCCAATGAGATTACCAACAATAATTTCGATCTGATTTTTCAGGTTATAAAAGTAGGCGGGATAACCATGTACTTTAGTGGTAAAATTGAATTTTTCTTTATTTGGGTTTGAGAAGAAAAGCCAAATATTTGATATTTCCTGGCCGGGGAGCAAAACTCCGTTTGGAATTTCGTTATCAAGAATTACATAAGGTTTACCGTCCATATCGCCGTATTTATCGCCTAATACAACAGTTGGCGCAGTGGTGGAATCAACCACAATCCTTATCGGGGCGTATATATTTTCACCGCTATTATTTTTGAGTTTTATAAGGCATTCCGTACCCACGCGGGAAGGCAAATCGCGCATGGTAACCTTTGTAATTTTTGTCTGAGCGGTAAGATCGGATAAGACTTTCACACCGGTCGCGGCAAGATTTTTACCCTGTACCTCCAATCGTCCGTAAAAAGAGGCAACATAAGTGAAACTTCTCTTTTGCGGATTGGTGAAATTTAAAAGCACATTGGATACTTCCTCACCGGGAGCAAGAAATCCGTTAGGCACCTGGTCGGCGGTAATTTCAATATAATCTTTGCCGTCCATTTGTCCGTCGGGATTCTGAACGGTTATATCGCCGACAGAGATCGATTCGATAACCATTCTGATAGGAGGGTAAACATTATCCTGCCCTAAATTGACGACTTTGAGATTATACTCCGTTACCGGTACTGCGGCATTTCTGTTTAATCTCCAGAAAAATACCTTTTGGCGTAATCTTGATCCGAGGTTCTCCATTTCCTTTAGAGAAACCTCCTGGCCATTGACCTCACTGAGATCAATTATAGGGGAATAATCACATACACCCCATGCCATTAATAAAAAAAATACGCCACCCCATACCCATTTATTGAGATGGACTACCATTTTTGGCCTCCTTTTTATTAAATTATTATTTATATTAAATCTTTCTTCTCTCTTCAAATTGGCCGTTAAACTTTCTTTATTTCATTGAATCTATTTTATTTAAATATTTAAACTAATTTAAATTTCAATTAACGCTAAAAACACGCAAAAAGACAATAATTGACGTATTGCTTTTTTCGTAAAAACTCAAAAATATCTTAAATAAAATATCTTAATCAGATCAATTTATAAATATTTCTAAACCTTTTGGGTATAGCTATCCGTCAAATAAATATAATTACCCTTTTTTAAAAACAATGAATATCGATAAAAATTACAAAATAATTTTATTTTTTTTTGATTTATTAAAATGAAGTATTTTGAAAGCAATCTAAGAAGCATCATATTCGAAACCAGAATTTTATATAACCAAAGACAAAATATTTGTCATTAATTGATTTTTAGCCTGCAAAACACTATATACAGCAGACCGTTCTATTTTATAGTGTAAAGGCAATATTAAAGCAATCTATATTGCTAAATATATTATAGCCTGAAATCTGAAAAAAAACAATACGGATTATTTTTTTTTGCCTATAAATATTTTTTTATTTTTTTGCCTTTTTTAATTAACCACACATTAATTTAATATATATTATATAACGGTTGTTTTTATGTTTTTTTTATAACGGATAAAATTTTATTTGTTATAAGCTTATCTCAAGCTCAATCATTTTTAAATTACTGCAAAAAAAATTTATTTAATGATCTAAGAAATTTAATATTTACGCATCTTATCCATTGGGTTATAATGGCAAAGTCAAAAACTAAATACGGCTTAAAATCCAAATATAAATCGAAAATTATCTTTCATTATGAATGAAATACTTACAGATATCGCCCTAATTTCTCTGTTACATGATATACCGCATATAATCCAGCAGGCCCAAATACCTGCGCCGCCTGAAAAAAACATTATTTTTTACGACAGATGGACAAACAGGCCGGATTTTTATGATTTTATTTTTAAATACCATACTCACAAAGACCTCGATAATCATGACATCGACGAAAAACGAATTTATGCCGAACTGATTGCCTCGTCGGAAAATCTGTCTCTCGCAAAGAAAATCGACTGCAAAGGGGAATTATCGCCTTTAAAATCAGTCTATTCAGTAATAAAGAACAAGCCGGCCCTGACATCGCATATTGAAGCTTTTTTTCATGCAAGTGAAATGTCCGACGCGATACTTCTTGATTCGCAAAGATCGAAAAAAGATCTTTATTTCGCACCGTCTTATATTATTTCCTCATTTATCGAGGATATAAATAGACTTTTTTCCCTTTCGGAATTTCCGAAAGTCAATACGCTTTTTTATTTGATAAAAAAATATTTCTGGTCAATGGCATTATCCCATCATGGAGACGACTTTTGTTATTCCGTTTTCGACCACGCCAAGATTACCTGCGCGATAGCGTGTTCACTTTATCAGTATCTGCGCGTAAATCATAAGAACGTATTGATAAGCCGAAACATAAATTTTATCAGAGAAAAAATGAGCGACCCCGTAGAACCGCGCATGCAGTTATTGAAAATCAACCTTATCACGGATCAGCCAAAACCCGATTCCAATGCGGCTAAACTCATAAAAAGAAACATCCTGATTTCCGTTTCTCATAAAATCCTTGATGCTTTCCAACTTTTCGAACCGAATATTATCTATGCCGGCAATGAATATTCGCTGGTTCTTCTTCCGAACCTTAACATGGACAAAATAATCCGGCAGATTGAGGATTTGAATTTAATTTTATACGAAAATTACCGGGGGTTATATCAAGTTTCTTTTAATTCGCAAATCTTAAAAGAAAACGATATCACTGCGCATTTCAGCAGTTGCAGAAATTTAGCCGGCATGTTGTGGAACGAGATTTTACCTTCTACGGATTTGAATCCGCCGTTTGCACAAGGTTTCCATATAAATGAATACGACCGGTTTTTCGGTCCTTATAAAACCGACTGCGATAAAAAGTCCTGTTCTTTTTGCGGCATCTTGTTTGAAAACTCCAGCGATTGTCCTGTCTGCGGGAAAATATTTTCGCAGAAAGACGTGTCCGAATCTGTTCTTTTCATAGAGAAAAAAAACTGTGGCAATGAATTATTCAGGTTTATTCCCTGCAACGAATTATCAAAGATCGACACGGATGGAACCGCTTATTTCCTATCGGGTCAGGGCAATTTCATAAAAGACTCTATTTTCCGCCAAAAGATAGATTCGGGTTTTATGCCTGGCAAGGTATTAACTGAAACTAAATTCAATCATAGAATACGGATTAAGATTTCTGCCAGAAATCCTGAAAACCATATGAACATATACCCGAGTTTTTCGTTTATCCATTCTTATTTATCTATGATAGAGATATTTTTGCCTTTTTATTTTGAAAAACTGGCTAACACTTACAATGATATAGAAATACTAAGCTCAATTTCATCGGAAACGGTTTTTACATTTGACTTGAGTAACTTATACCTGTTGATAAAAAATATATTCCATGATGTGGAAAACTTCCTTCGCGACTGCCCTACTGTTTCGGCATACGTTTTTTTCGAAACGGATGATAATCTTAAAAACGATATTGTAAAATTCGATTTAAGAAATAAAAACAACCTGTTCTTTATTTTCGATAAGTCCATCAATTGGGTTCAGGCTCTGCAATTTCTCGAAACGGGAGACAGGATAATAAATTATCCCGACATAAAAACCGATTCGGCATTACTCGAATTTTTAACTCGAATCAGTAACGGAAATTTTTCTACACCCGTAGCGCATAAATACAGAGACGAAATTTTAAATTTTTTTGACCCTCGTCTGTTAAGTAAATGGATACTATATTTAATTAAAAAGGAGTGTTTCAGGTGAATATAAAATCCCTATTTATTTTCGAACAGAAAGAAAATAAACAAATACGGATAAAAACATCCGAAAACTTTTTCCAGACAATGTTTGACATTTTAACCGGCAAAAAAACAAAATTCATGGGCGATCTTGCAAAAAGTTTCGGATTATACCTGAAACGGCTTAATCTGGAAAAAAGCGACCCGTTAATAATCAATTTATTCTGCCTTATCCGAAAACTCCAAATGCTAAAACCCGCCGACAGAGTAAAATCCTTAATTTACGCCAGAGTAAAAATCAACGCACTGATATCCCGTAACAAATCAGAAGAAGCGGATATCCTTAATCTTTTGTTTGAAACATCGTACCAGATAATATTCAAGACAAATTCCCGCGAGGAGATAATATCGCGAACTGCGGTTTTCTGCAGTTTATTTGAGGAAATCTTGATGTATATGTATTGATGATAATTATTTAACAAGGAGACCATCATGAATAGGAACTTCATAAGAAAAATTTTTATAAACGGTTTAATAGAAACTATCTCAGGCCTGCACATAGGGTCGTTCAATGAAAATTATACTATGGGTATACTTGACCACGCCATAGTCAGAGACCCCATAACAAATTATCCTTTTATACCGGGATCAAGCCTAAAAGGAAAAATGCGGGCGCTGATGGAAGAATTCTGCGATTCTTCAGCGGATCAACCGGAAGATACCCCTGTAAATATATTGTTCGGGTCAAAATCCAATTCCGCATACAAAATGCCCGGAAGACTGATTTTCAGGGACGCAGTTCTGTCGCAAGACTCTATTAAAACAACTCTGCCCTTCTCCGACTTACCTCAAGCGGAAATAAAAAAGGAGTGTTATATAAACAGAGAAACCGGAAAAGCTGTTCCTTGTCTGATCGAAAGAGTACCCGCCGGTTTTTATTTTGATTTTGAAATTATATTAAATGTGTTTGAACAGGATGACGAAAAAATGCTGGTTGAATCGCTTTTCACTGCATTAAGCCTTCTACAGGACGATTATCTCGGCGCAAGAGGAACCAGAGGATACGGCGCAGTAAAAATTCATATATCCTCAATTACATCCAAAGATAAAACCGGCTACAGCTCAACATCCAAAGCTGAACAATATCAGATAACAATACCGGATAATTTAAAGTAACCGCATGGAAAAAATTCTAAAAGGATTCAAACTTTTTTTTAAAGATTTATGCATGGATAAACCGGTTATTCATTCGGATACTCTTTACTCCGCATTAACCGATGCTCTTTTTAAGCTCGGTATTTTTGAAGGCGATATTACCGGTAATGAATTAATAATTTCATCGGCGTTTCCGTTTTTCGCAAACAGTTGTTTTTTACCCATGCCCGTAGATTTTATAAATTTTATTCCTGGCGCAGAATTTATTCCCGTCAGCGATTATATGTATATATCACAGCCGTTAATGGAAACGTATTTTTCAGGCGGTTTGAATGATAAATCAATTTTACAATCGGGAAATTTTATTGCCGAAAAACAGGATCCGATACATTCCGTTTACCCTTTTTATTTTGACTGTAATATTCTAATGGGAACAAATAAATTGAGATCAACCCGGTTTAAAGACGGTTCCGGTTTGTTTTTCCTATATGAAACCGGCGAAAACGAATTGTTTTGCGCTCTTGAATTTTTAAAAGACGAAGGATTCGGCAAAAACCGTAAACTCGGAAGAGGATGTTTTAATTTCGAAAAATTCGAATTGCCTTTCAATATTAATAACGCGGGAAAATATCTTTTGTTATCGTTATATCATCCGACTTTGGATGAGATTAAAAAAGGGATACTCGCAAACTCCGCCGTAAAATGGATCAGGCGTGAGAAAAAACCGTTTTTTTACACCGACAGGGAATCTAAATACTTTCTGATGGCAAAAGAAGGGTCGTATATAACAAAAGAACCTGAAAAAAATATGGGCTCGCTGATCAAATTATTTAACCCAAACAAAAAATTAGGTACGCAAACAACAATATTGCGGTCGGGAAAAGGATTTTTTCTGGGGTAATTATTATGATTTTCAGGAAAACATATAAAGTTTCGGTTTTGTCCCCTGTTCATATATCGTGTTTTGATAAATGGATAGAGGGCTTAAATTATGAGAAAAAAACGCAGGCTACGCAAATTTTCGATATACAGCCGGTTCTGATAAAAGAACCCGATACCGGTGAATTTGAAGGGAACGAACTTGATAATATACTTGAGAAAATAAAACATTCCGTTCCGGTTTTTGAGATCCCATACAAGATATTTGCCAATGAAATATCCAGATTTTCAATAAACGGCTGGGGAAATCCGTATATTCCAGCAAATACGTTGAAAGGATTTTTAAATTCCGCTTTGCTTTTTCGGGAAAACATCAATCCGTCGGCGTCAGGCGCAATTGTACCTGATTTTTCTTCATTATACGAGAGTCTCAGCCCCATAAAAGATATTGTTTTTGAAGACATTGAATTTTCTTCTGTAAGTACCAATATCACGGATATAAAAATACTGAATTTGACTTCGGATAAATCATACGGCTGGAAAAAATTCGGTGCGGACGGAAAATCCATTCCTTCGGTTCAGACAGCCACATCTCAATATGTTCAGACGCTCAAAGAAGGCGAAATAAACCTGACAGGCATAAAACTCAAAACCGATAAAAAGGACGATTTAAATGAAGACGGTTTATTCTCTCAAATAGAAGACATATTAAACGGTTTCGCGCAAAAAATTATACAGACTGAACTTGAGTTCTATAGCGGAATAAATATGCAGGAAGGTTATCAGTTTTATTGGTCATTAAATGAGAAATTGCGAAAACCTGTTCCGGGATTTTATGCTTGTATCGGTTGGGGAATCGGCTGGAAATCGCTGGTTGGCATTCTCCATACGGAAAAAACAATAAATTCCGTAAGACAGAATTATGATCTGGGAAAAACGAACCGTCCATGCCCAGCCTGCAAAAAACCTTTAAAGATCGATAAATTCAGCAAAACCAACTTTTTCTGTTTATCGTGCAAAAAAAGTTATTCGTTAGATTCCATAATTACCCAGTTATTTCCGATTTTCCCTAAAACACGCAAATTTGCCGTTGACGGGAATAAACCTGTCGCGCCTTTAGGATGGATTCGATTCGAGCCGGCGCAAAACCTCGAAAAAATTGTCGATCCGCAAACGCATAGAATTGAAATCAGAACACGTCAAAAAACAACAAAAATCATCAAACCAGAAAAAATGCTTGTTCCCGAAGGATACCCATCGATAAAAGCACAGACGACTCATTTCAAGAAAAAGATAAAAATTGCCAACAGGGGCAACTTCCCTACCGAATTCAATATGTTTTTGAATAAAGTTTCACAGCTTGAATTTGTTATTTCCATCAATGGGACAGATATCGATCCAAATCTTGACACTATGCAGTTATTTACCACAGATAAGATAGAGGAAGTTATTTTCCATTTTTCCTACGATGGCAAAGGCATTATTCTAAACATAAAAACAGGCGCTCAGGATGAACCGCAGAGAAATTTTGTCATAAACCGGATATGGGAACTGGCTCAGCCTTTTTTTGATAGGAAATAACTTTTAACGGCAGGATACTTCCTCAACCTTAACATCGGAAATTTCGGTTCGCGGTATGGTAAAATAAAATGTGCATCCTCTGTCCCTGTTATTTTCTGCCCAGATAATGCCGCCGTGCTGTTCAACTATAGATTTGCATATAGACAGCCCCAATCCCATACCGAGGTTGTTTTTTCCTGAATTTGATGTAACGAATTTATCAAATATGTTATTGAGCTTGTTTTCAGGAATGCCATCGCCGGTATCCTTTACACCGATTTTTATAAAGTCGCCCGAATCCGTATGAATTTTATCCAGTACAATTGTAATAACGCCGCCGGCATGAGTGAATTTAAGTGAATTAGTAACAAGGTTGGTAAGAACTTCATCTATTTTTTCAGGGTCGAAAACCCATTCGTTTTCGTCAATTCTGATATCGGATTTGAATTCAACATTTTCCACGCTTTTTAGTAAAATACAGTCTTTAACAAATTGTTTTATAAAATCCCTGACAGGCAATTTTTTTGGTTTAAGTACGAGTTGCCCCTGTTCTGAAGCAAAAGATTTTAGCAGTGAATTAAGCAGTCCGACCATTTTTTTGCTCTGCCGGTAAATAATATCCGCGAATTTCAAATTGCTGGCGGGTAAGATATTGTCTTTCATCAGACTGCTTGCTTCCATTATGGGCATAATAATATTTCTCAGATCATGAGAACATATAGACAGGAATTCATCTTTAAGCTGATTAAGTTCTTCAAGGTTTTTATTTTTTGCTATCAGTTCGGTCTGCAGGTTTTTTATTCGAAGCATCGATTTTATTCTGGCTACAACTTCAAGTATATCGTATGGTTTAGTAATATAATCGTCTGCGCCGGAATCAAGCCCGTATACTTTGCTTTTTATGTCATCCATGGCGGTAAGCACAATTACAGGTATAAAATAATCGCAAAAATCGTTTTTAATTTTTGAACATACTTCAAATCCGTTCATACCACCCGGAAGACAAATATCCAGAAGCACTACATCTGGAACCCCGATATTTATCTTATCTAAAGCCTCAAAACCGTCAGAAGCGATAACACAATCGAATCCTCGTGAAGATAATGCGAGATCAAGCATTTCAGCAGTGCGAAAGTCGTCTTCCACAATTAAAATTTTAGGGCGCTCGTTAGAAATATCCATTCCTTTTCCTGATTTTTTTGCGGAGTTTCTTTGTAGTTACCAAGCACAAATCAATTAGTGAATTTTATATGGCCGGCAGAAATCAAAAAATCCACAAACTCAACAATAGAATTATCGTCTGAAGAATACGATGATAATTTTGACATTAGTTCAAATAATGTTGTTTTCATAATTCTACTCCTTAAGAAAGTAAAAGTTGAGTTTTGATCCCATTACCCCTAATGGCAAATAACTTAAGAAGCATTTTTTGTACCACTTATAAATTTATTTTTTTAAGAAGGGTTTATTCAAAAATTTGGCCGGCGATGTATAAATTTTGACATAACGGATTATCCGTTTAAGCAATTTGAGGTTAATTGAGGAGAAATACGAATGTCAAATTTTTTAACATACGAAATTTATCCTGCCCGGAAAGCGGATAAACGACATTTTCCGTTTTTCCATTGAAGACAATATTTTCCTGATTAGTATCATTCTGATAATTCGTTTTTTATCGGGACAACAATTAACTATTTTAATGTTATTCTCCACAATTTGAGACGTATAACCATAATTCAGGCTCGATGCATAATCCTGCTCATGGATTTCGAAAAGATCTGAGTTATTTTTACTTTCAAGCGATTCGTTACATTTTCCAATATATATTTCTTCAAGTTTGTCGTAAACTCCAAGAACAAGGCCTGGGTCATCGCCGTCAACCCTGATTGTAATTTTGCTCATTTCGTCGCAAGGACGAGGTTTTATATCGATATATTTCGGAATTATAGGTTTGCATGTTACCCAGTTGCCGTTCAGGTTATTCATTTCGTTTACCCTGCCGTTTTTCCCGTCATTTTGTATATTGAGAATATAATACGCAAGGCATATTGAATCAAGGCCAAACACCGATTTGGAGAAACATGATAATTCCTCAAGTATTTTCACAAACTTTTCGTTTTCGAACTCATATAATTTGGCACAGTCCTCAAAAAAATTAAAATTATAATGAATTTTATAATTCAACAGGATTTGAGGTATGGCATGAGAAAAATCCACTTCAAGCAGAAACTCGTTGTTCTGGTTAAGGTAATAATTTATCAGTAGATTTTCAAACAAATATCGTTCTGATTTAGGAGCAATTTCGGATTTCGAGAACATATTTACCGCTACCAGCAAATCCAGCAGGTTTTGCACAGATTGCCGGTTTTTAGGGTTTGAAAGAGTGTTTTCCCATTTTTTAAGCCATAAAGCCAGTTTTACTCCGTTTGGAGAGTTGTCGGGTAAATTAAGTCCCGGATAAAATGTTTTTACAATAGAGTATCTTTGGAATTTCTCGAATTCCTCAGGTTTATTTGCAGAATAAAAAATCATTTTTTCAGTACTTAGATTATAAACGCAGTTTCTCGTAATTGACGAAAACCAGATAATTTTAATATTGTTATCGGGAAACTTTTTTTCTACCCGGGAACATACTTCCCTGACAGCAAAACTCATATCGGTATTTTTTTCTTTCATTTGATCGGGAGACAAAATCATATTCTCATCGAGAAATACAGTTATCAGGCTCTCTTTTGCCGGCAAAAAAAGCCGTGCTCCGTAATAATACACATGCCCAAGATCAATATGAAATGGAATATAATCCTGGGTTACCCATGGGTCCCAGCCCAGTATTTTCAATATTTTTTCAAAAAAAGTATTGTACGCAAAATCATGTTTTATCTGTTCGGAATATTTTTTGTACTTTTTGAATTCGTTAACAATCTTTTCTATATGAGAAATGATATTGATTGAATTTATAGTCATAATATTATAGTTTATCTAAGTGTTTTATTAAAATAAGGAATTACGTTTATAAAAATAAATCCGAAATTTATCAGGATGCCGAACCCGGCGGTTCGCAATAATATAACTGATTGACATCCAAAGATTTTAACAGGGTTTCTTACATTTAAAAATATTTTTTATACATATTGAATACAGCTATTTTAGTATATTTTTTTTAAATCTCAAGTGAAAATGATTATGCGCTATCTTTATCCGAAAATTGTAGGTTTTTTGCATGACGACCACAGCGTTTATTTTGATGTAAAAAATATTCCCGGCAGAAACCAGTCTATCCTGATTGATTGCGGGAACAACAATACACTTTCGGTAAAAGATTTTATCAAACTTTCCGCTATTTTCATATCCCACGCGCACATTGACCATTTTATCGGGTTTGACAATGTTTTGCGTATGAACCTGCGGGAAAACAAAAAAATACTGGTTATAGGCCCCGCTCCATTATCTGCAATGCTTCACCATAAATTAAGAGGATATTCCTGGAACCTGATTTACGATTCTCAACTTGAGTTTGAAGTCTGGGATATATCCAGATTCTTCATAAAAAAATATCTTTTTAAATGCCACGAAAAATTTTCAAAAAAACATTTAATAGAAAAAATTCCGGCTAAAAACCCTTTAATTGATAATCAATATTACAGTTGCTCCTACACGATTTTAAAACACGATATTCCAAGCATCGCTTATTCATTAAAGGAAAAAGATAATATCAAGATAGATAAATTGAATTTGAGCCGGTTAAATTTACCAGAAGGGCAATGGCTAAAAAAACTCAAGAACAAATCTTTCGCAAAAGACGAGGAGATAACGTTTAACTCAACTCATTACCTTATGCAGGACCTTTACGGCAAGCTCATAAAGATAGAAAAAGGATTAAAAATAAGTTATGTAACCGATACCGTATTCACTTCAGCGTTAAAAAAGAAAATTACGGATTTCGTAAAAGATTCTGATGAGCTTTACTGCGAATCAACGTTTTTAAACAAAGATATCCGGCTCGCTAAAGAATATTTTCACCTTACAGCCCGTCAGACAGCTCTTATTGCGAAAGAAGCTAATGTAAAAAAATTGTATCTGATCCATTTATCTTCAAGATATTCCAACCCCTGCAAACTCCTTGAAGAAGCAAAAACAATTTTTCCCCGTGCTTGTTTCCCTAATTTCCCAAATAAATTAGCAATCAGGAAAAAGATTTAATTTAAGTTTAGATAAGATAATATTTACTCTTTTTTTGACGAAAATAGAAATAAATAGTAAAATAATTATAGATCATGTGTTTTAAATATATGGGATTCCATATAAAAATTTTTATATAACAAAAAAGAATCTTTGGTGTGAAAAAACAAAATAAATTTATTTTATTTATTTTTCAGTTTTTTGTCTTTCTGGCCTGTGGTTTAACCCTTCTGCCGCCTGCGCTAAGTTCCGCAAAAAACAAATTACTCAGGAACATGGAAATTCCTCAAAAATTCATTGTGGAATTCGCTGATCTGCCATTAAGCATTGAGAAGCGAAACAACAGAAAACTCGGCAAATCAAAGTTAAGGACACATCTAAAAAATAAGAAAGAAAATTATCAGGAACTGCGCTCCAGATTCAAAAGCGACTACAATCTTATAGGAAAACAGGAAAAAAAGAATTTAAAACAAAAAAAAACAGGAGTAACCGGCAAAATCAGAAAAGATTTTTATTACCTCATGAATGCCGTTTCAGTTGATCTTACGGTAAATGAACTCATGGAGATAAAGAAACTTCCTTATGTAAAACAGGTATATCCCGACCGTGAAGTACACGCAGTGCTTGATGAGAGCCCACAGGTCATAAAAGCCGACGTTTACCGCCAATTGACCGGCGCTACGGGTGATGGAATTGTTGTAGCGGTAATAGATACCGGCATAGATTATCTCCATCCCGATCTTGGAGCGGGAATCGGTCCCGGATACAAGGTAATAGGCGGTTATGATTTCATTAACGACGATTTAGACCCTATGGACGATAACGGGCACGGCACTCATTGCGCAGGGATAATCGCGGCTAACGGAGCTCTAAAAGGAATAGCTCCCGACGCAAAACTCATCGCTTATAAAGTGCTCAATGTAGCTGGAAGCGGTATTTTTTCCGATATTATAGCCGCGCTTGAGTATTCGGCAAACCCTGACGGCGACCCGTACACTGACGATAAAGTAGATGTCGTAAGCATATCCATAGGCGGTTACGGTGATCCTGACGACGCTCTGTCATACGCGGTAGACAATGCGGTCGCGGCAGGCATAGTATGTGTAGTTGCGGCAGGAAACGAAAGTAATTATTATTCCATAACTTCACCGGGTTGCGCCAGAAACGCCATTACTGTCGGCGCAACGGATAAAAACGGTAATCTTGCGTATTTCAGTTCAAGAGGTCCGACCAACAAAATATTTTTATCCAAACCCGATATTGTTGCTCCGGGAGTAAACATAATCTCAACTATTCCCGATGGGATTTTCGGATCAAAATCAGGAACATCCATGGCAACTCCGCACATATCAGGGTGCGTTGCGCTGATATTGCAGAGGTATCCGCACTTCACACCCGCCGATGTAAAAAACATTCTTCGACAAACAGCGTCCGATATCGGATACGATGCTCTTTCCCAAGGGAGCGGGCTGGTCAACCTTGAACCGATTGTATATCTTTCAGCAAAAGTCGAACCGGCTTCCGTTTATCTGGGTCAATTCGACGACAGCCAGCCGTTATGGGAATCCATTATCAATGTTAAAGTAACCAATATCTCCGATTCTGCAAGAACATTTTCACTAACCTGGCAGTCAAGCATACCGGATGGTTTTGAGATAAATTTTCCGCCGGCAATTACTTTAAACGCAGGACAATACACACAGGTTCCTGTAGGGGTAAGCATAGACAGCGCGGTTCTGGAATCCATCAACACACCGCCTTATATATATGAAGGTTATCTTGTATTTACAGATACGTCGACTCTTCAGTCATACAGGTCTCAGTTTGTCCTGCGTAAAGAATCGTCGGATCCGTTTGAGCCTAACAACATTATTTCGCAAAGTTACAGAATCAATCTTGCTACTGATAGAAAGATTATAAAAAATATCGGTAAAACCAAAATCGACCCTTCAAGCGGTATGGCTTCGGATCCGGATCTTGATTTTTTTAAATTTTACGCCGAATCGGGCAGTCATATATCTTTCGATATAGACGCGGCAGATATAGGATCGCCTCTCGATTCAACGATTACATTATACAATAGATATGGAACCATAATCGGTACAGTTACCGATACGGGGTATCATCCCGATCCTTCAATAAGGGATTTTTTAATAACGGAAAACGCCGATTTTAATATAAAGGTATCCGGTTCGGCGGGCACAACCGGAGCTTATCATTTGATTGCGCAGAAAATGCCGGATAACCTGATGTGGTTTGCCCAGACAGATACGGTACAGTATGTAAGCCTCCTTGAAGAAGGCGCAAAATCATTGATAACCCATTATTATTCGATTGAACTTGTCGACAACCAAAACGGCGGGCTTCAACTCTGGCAAACCGGTACAACGATGAACATAATAAAAACCGAAGTATCAAAAACCGGTTCCACCATAGCGGTATTGAATAAAGATGGAATATATTACCAGCTTATAGTTTATGATTCAACTTCGTCAGGTGCGTTATGGCAATACACATTCGCGACAGACCATATACCTTCCGATTTAGCGGTATCCAACGACGGCGCAACCATAGCGGTGTACGCCGAAGACAGATTGCGCAAAAACATTATCATATCTATTTTCGATAGGGATTCGTCATTCCCCAAGCATATCCACACCCAGCCATCAAAGGAATTGTATAATAAAGGGTTTCAGATGTGTTCCAACGGTTCTCTTATTTCGTTCAGCGATCAGGAAAGGTCGTATATTTTCGATATAAACATTCAGGCGGTTATCTGGTCGGGCACAATCGGCGAAAAAGGTTATGTTTTAAGCGCAGACGGATTGTATATACTCGGAGGTTGCGACTCATCGACATTAAGTTTGCGCCAATGGAACGGGCACAGTTATATCAAACTCTGGGATTTTAGCCCTGGCAACGGCCAACCGATAGTGGATTTTTCTATTTCCGATGACGGATCAACTATAGTTATGGCTCAAAGAATAATTACCGGTTACTACGGGTTATTAGACAGCGGGCTTGAATTTTATATTTTTGATAAAAATTCATATATTCCCATATATCAATACACGCAATCCAAAAATTTAGATAATGTGCCTCAGGACGATTATTTCGGCGTGAAACTTCCAAATATAACCACAAAAATTCTGATTTCGCCGGACGGTAAGGAAATCGCTATCGGCACATGGGGCGCCGATCCTGAACAGCCGGAAGTACTTATTTTCAGTCCTGAATACCAGTACCCGATCGGAGAATATTATTCGCACGGTTCTATCGGCGATATATCGCTTAACAACCACAATTTGATATTTTATTCGGAAGGGAAACATTATTTTCATTTTTTCAAGTCAGGTATGAGCCAGCATATTGTATCGCTTGATATTGGTGAATTTGCCCGGCCGGTACCGCCTTTCATTAAAAACGTAAAAACTGATCCTCAGTTTTTATATCCGGGAAATACGGTAACAATATCGGCACATATTAAAGATAACGACGGTATAAATAATGTTTTTGCCGAAATTTATGATAAAAACGGCAATCCGGCTGACACAATATCTCTTTTCGATAATGGTATTTCGCCTGATATTTCCGCCGCAGACAATGTTTATACAAGTAGCTGGGCAACGCCTTCACAGCAGAACGATTACTACTTTACCGTGCGGGCAATAGATACATTAACGAGTTCCGCAATAAGCGGTAAAGTTTATTTTTCCACAAACCCTTCTCCCATAATTTCGCTTGTACAAATGCATATTGTAAATGATACGCAAATCAATCCCGGAGAAACAAAGTTTGTAAATTTTACACTGCTAAACTCCGGTAGTGTTACTTCGGGCAATTTAAAGCTGAAAATATTTATTCAGGATCCTTATGTATCTCAATATTATATGGAACCTGTCGACATTGGAACGATTGAACAGGGACAACAAATAAACACCCCCGATAATATCTGCTATATTCGTTCCGCTTATAATACGCCCCCAGACCATACAATAAATATTGGTATTCAGGTTACCGCCCCAAACGGCAACCGATGGGACATGAGCGCCTGTTTAGTCGTAACCGATTCTACGGCTCCTTATATAAGCGAATACAGCGTTACTCCGAAATACACGTCCCCGGGCAAAACCATATCATTTAAAACCAGGCTTACCGACGGCTCTAAAATCAATCAGGCATATATTGTAGTAAACGAGCGGGAAAACGAAACTTTCATTCCGGTTCAAACATTTAATATTTACGATGACGGCCAGCATAATGACGAATATGATAACGACGGAATTTACGCTGTCAATTTCGCATCATTAAATAAAGAATCGAATTTCACAATAAGCCTATATTCATCGGATTTATCCGGCAACAGCATAACGCACGAAAACCTTGTTCAGTTTTCAACGAAACCTTTCTTATCGCAGAATAATATTCTTCTTGTTGACGATACGGAAGGCGAGCCGGATATTATAAACACGTATATTGCCGATCTTGATGCTAACTCTATAGGTTTTGACGTTTGGAAAACAGCAATCGACGATGAAATTAATTCAACGATAATAGAACAATACAAGAACGGTTCTGTCATCTGGTTTGTCGGCAACCCGTCGAGAACATATCAATTATCGACAGAGGAACAGGATGTAATAGCAAAATATCTCGACGAAGGAGGCAACATTCTTTTATGTGGTCAGCATTTAAGCTATTACCTGACTGTTCTGGGACAGGAGAATAACAGGCTGATGAGCGATTATTTATCCGCGAAATTCAGATTTAAAGATACCAACTGTTTAAAAGTCGAGGGTATATCTTCTAATCCGTTGAGCGCCGGAAAAAGTTTCGTTCTTGAAAACCAGATATACACCGGAGAAATAGATCCTCTCAGCGACGGGCAAGCTCTTTTGCGATACGACACTCTTAACGGCGGCGGAATAACATACTCTTCAAAAACCGCCGCGGTACAAAAAAACACGCAAAAGTACCGCACAATGTTTTTTGATTTTGATTTCAGCGGAATGAAACCCATCTCTCAGCGCCGGCAGTTTCTGGCGGATCTGCTCAATCATTTTTCCAGCCCAAAAATTACCGATATTGAAGCGCAACCCCGTATCCTGTATCCCTTAGACCAGACAACTATTACCGCTCATGTAAATGATCCCGACGGAGTATCTTCAGTTCAAGCAATTATCAAAAACAGTTCATATACCTTAATCGACACAATTACGTTATACGACGACGCAACGCACGGAGATACAGTCGCAGGAGATAATACATATACAAACTCATGGGCTACTCCTTCTTCCGCAGGCGATTTTTATATAGTCATTAAAGCTATGGATAATATATCCAACCAGTCACAGTCTTCAGATACGCTTTATGTTTCCACATATCCCAATCCCGATCTTAAAATTACAACCGTAACTCCCTATCTTGCAGACCATTTTGCGCCGGGCAAAATAGTCTATTTCGATATTTCCATAAAAAATGTCGGAACACAGGCTATAGGGGCATCGAAAGTTAATTTGTCCGTATCGGATCAATATGTGGAATACTACAACTCGTATGAGAAAAATATAGGCTCTATAGCCGTTAATGGTTCTGTTTCAACGCAATACGGATCATTTTATATGAAATTGTCATCTGTAGCCAAAGACGGGCACCCTATTGAGCTTGTATTTAATTTCAAAGACAATCTGAACCGGACATATAAAGCTAAATACAAGGTGTATATTAAAGATACCGAAGCGCCGGTATTGTCTTATTTTACCATATCGCCCCGCAATATTAACGCCGGAGCAAATGTGCACCTTTGCGCAAAACTTATTGACGGCAAAGAAATATCTCAGGTTAAAGCAACCATATACACAGAAAACCGGGAAAAATCTTGGGAACTGAACCTTTATGACGACGGAATCCACAACGATTCAAACCAGGACGACCTTATCTTCGCTAATTACTTCCAGACAGATTCAGTTCCATGCGACTATTACATCGATATTTCCGTAAGCGATTCACTCGGCAACTCAAATTCCGTATCTCCTGTGGATAAGTTCACTACCATTGCGTTTGCTAAACACAACGACATACTGCTTATTGATGATTCCAACAGTTTAACGGACAATTTAATTTGGGTTAAACATTATTTCCGTGCAAAAAACCTTCCTTATGATGTATGGAAAACCAGAATCAGAGATAACATCACCGATGAAATATTATCCGGCTACCTTGACGGAGCCGTATTATGGTTTACCGGCAACAGCGACTTAAAAATCCTAAACCAGCAGGAAATACAGAGAATAAAAACATTTCTTGATCATGGCGGCAACTTATTATTTTGCGGGCAGAAAAACCCGTATAACATAGCAAGCAATTCCGGTTCGCAATTTCTGAGAGATTATTTTTATCTTTCGTATTTAAATAAAAATATATCCATAAAAAAATTAATAGGTGTTGCGGATGATCCCATATCAAACAATATTGTTTTACCTTTGATATCGTCTCAGGAACCGGGCGAAATTAAAATTTATCCGCCCGCATCCCCTATTTTTTATTACGACCAGTCATCCGGTTCGGGCAACATTATCGGTGCGGGAATAGCCGGTACAAAAGTAGATACAGGCACATATAAACTCGTGTTTCTTGATTTTAACTGGGACGGAATCAATTCCGGCGAAAAAAGAAACGCCCTGATGGATAAAATCCTGAACTGGTTCGCAACCCCAAACACTCCTTATATAGGTTCGGTTAAAGTATCGCCAGATGCTATCAGGCCTTCCGCAAGCACTCTTATAGAAGCGGAGGTTATCAACGCCAACCTTATAGATCAGGTATACGCGGATATGGAATCGCCTGATGAAAACACCTTAGCCAGAATCCTTCTGTTCGACGATGGAACACATGGTGATATAATAGCGTCCGACGGAATATATTCGCGTTCCTTTTTGACGTTTGCCGAAGAGAAAATTTACTATGTGGATATACCGGTAAAACTTAAAAACCAGAAATATTTAAATTATGACAACAAAACTTTTTTTTCCACTATCAGCCGGCCGGAGCTTAAGTATTCAGGATACCTTGTTCAGAACAATACCGGAATTCAACCCGGCACAACAGCTTTTATCGGATTAGGAATAAAAAATAACGGGCCTGAATCAGCGGGTAATGTAGAGTGCCGTATTGAATTCAGGGACGAGTATCTGAGTTTCTACACTACGTCTCCCGTCAAACTGGGAACCATACCTGCCGCAAAAGAATTTTTCGACACGAAATACAGTTTTTATTTATCCACCACACAAACATGCCCTGCGAATTATAAATTCACCGGATGCATAACAATAAAAGACTCCTCAGGCATGGAATCTGTTCAGGTAATTGATATGGTATCCTCAGATGCCAAGGGCCCTTTTATATCCGAACTGAATGTAGATCCGAAACAGGCTTCAGTCTCAACCGGCGTTTCAGTTACCGCAAAAATAATCGACGGTTCGGGAATCGCCGAAGCGTTGGGGCATATTTACGATTTAAAGGATAACTTAGTTGCGGAAATCGTGCTTGAAAAAGATAATTTTTCCGATAATTTTTCAGGAAACTGGGTTACATCCAGCGTAGCGCGTGATTATTATGTTAAAGTTAAAGCGAAAGATTCTCTTGCAAATGAATCCATATCGGCAACTTCAGTCAAATTCACTACCGTCGCTTTTGTGAAAAATAACCCGTATCTTCTTGTAATTCCTCCCGACACGACACAGGCAGTCAATCCTTATATAGATTCGCTGAAAGAACTTGGCATCGGTTTTGATTTATGGGACAGAGGATTGCGCGGCGACATAAACTCCGCTCTGGTCAGCCAGTATTACAACGGCATAATCATTTACTGCGCCGACAGGTTATCTTCTTCCAATACCATAACTCAACAGGTACAGCAGTTGTTAATTCAATACCTTTCCAATAATGGAAGGCTACTTCTTTCGGGTTCTAACATTGTGAGTTTGCTGACATCTTACGGAACTGTAAACAATAATTTAATCAACGGATATTTGGGCACATCGTATTTATCTTCAAGAATATATATCGAAGATGCTGTAGGAGTAACGCGCAATATATATGCGGGAGAATCGTTCACGCTGACAGGCGATCTTGGAGGAGAAATTGCGGTTACTTATCCTGCTCAGGGTGCGATCATGGTGAACGCGCCTCCGGGTTCATCGGAAATACTGCAAAACGGTTATATCTGTTCGAAAATACTTAATGGATACAGGGCGATTTTATTTAATTTCCGGTTCAGGGATATCGCATTTGCGCACAAACGCCAACCGATTCTTGAAAAGAGCCTTCTGTGGCTCAAAGGCAACAGTTATCTTGGCCCGAAAATATCCAATTTTCAGATAACCCCTCTGATAAATTCTCCCGCAGGCACATTTGATATTGAGGGTAACATTGAGGATTCAACGGGAGTTTCTTCGGTCAAAGTTGAAATCGTTGATTCTCTGTGCAATAAGATCAGCACCATTACGTTATACGACGACGGCGCACATAACGACGGCGCGCCGTCGGATAAGAAATACGGCAATACATGGACGTCTCCTTCGACGCCGGAAATATTTCAAGGAAACCTTCATTTTGAGAATACTGCGAATATCCACTATTGTTTTCCGGATATTTTAAGATTCAGTACAAAATCTACTCCATGGCTTTATTTTCACCATTATGAGTTGTCCAACAGCTCGTTTTTTGTTAATGGAACAACGAACTATTTCAGTATTTATCTGATAAACAACGGAACTTTTGCCGCCAACGATGTAAAAGTCAGGATTTCTTCGGACAGCCCCTATATCGCTTATATTCCCACATCTTTTTTCCCGTACGGAAGTATTCAGACAGGCGAATCCGGGATTAAAAAAGAGGCCGGTTCCAAGTTCTCCATCAGAACACAGACAAATTGCCCGGATGGGACACAGATAAAAATAAAAGCTGAGATCTTTGAGAATTCGTCTCAAACTTTCACGCAATATTTTACTCTTACTTTTTATGATAAATCGTTTCCTGCCGCCACCGGTATTTCAATAGAACCGGCATCGCCTTTGCCGTCGTCCCCCGCGACAATATCTGTTTTCGTTCAGGATACTGCGCCGATACAATCGGTTACAGCTCAAGTAAAGAATTTATTATCTTCATCCACAGACAATGTTACGCTTTACGATGACGGAAACCATTCAGATAGTTCTGCAGGAGACGGTATTTACGGAAATTCGTATACTACTCCTGCACCACCCGGCGATTTTGAGATAAGTATTTTAAGTGCAGACACTCTTGGCAACTCCGGCGTATCGTCGGAAAAGAAATATTTTTCCACAAACAGTTTTGCCGTAAAAAACACCGTGCTTGTTATAGATCAGCATGTTCAGAACCCGTCAATAAAGACGCCTCTTGAAGAAACCCTGATAAAAACCGGAATCGGATTTGATATCTGGAAAGAAACTCTGCGCGGGAAAATCAGCGATACGGTTATCAATAGTTATTGCGGCGCAATAGTTTTGTGGGATTCAAAAACCGCACCTTATAACTATTTTACCTCATCAGTTCTGGAAACCATAAAAAATTATATTGCGCAAGGCGGCTATTTTGCATTGATCGGCGAAAAAAATACCGCATACATTACAGATTACGGCAGATTAACAGTACCTCTGATGGATCAATATCTTCTCACCCGTTTTGTTCAACAGCCGGTTGCACAGATGGAACTAAGGTCGGTTACCGGAAATCCCGTATTTGATAAGTTCACAATAAATTTGAAATACGCCAGAGCCGGTGAAGTTGAACCCATAGGCAATGCTGTTTCTTTATTTAATCTTTATCCTTCAGACACATGGTTATCTGAAGGCGCATGTGCAGTAGCGGCCGAAGGAACGAATTATAAATCAGCGGTTTACGATTTCTCATTCGATGACGTATCGTTTGCGGATCAAAGGCATAAATTAATCCGCAACACCATCGATTGGTTCGGCAGAAACACAGGGCCCCGCCTGAAAAAACTTACGGTTGATCCGCAAACCATAACCGCCGGCCAGCCTGTAACCTTATCGTCGGAATTAACAGACACCATTGCCCTAAGTTCATGCGAAATAGAGGTATTAAACCAAAACGGCATCAAAATCGACACATTGAGCCTGAAAGATGACGGAATTGCCCCCGATATATCTGCAGGCGACAATATTTTTACCAGTTCATACGTACCGTCGTTACCGGATACGGTTTATTATCTGAATGTTATTGCGCAAAATACTCAGGGAATAACAAGCCGGTTTGACAAACGCGGCTATTTTTATACTTCGGCAAAACCCATATTTAAATTCGAATCGTATTTTCTGAAAGATATGCCTAACCTTTCCCCGGGTACATTCACTTATTTCGGAATATCAATAAAAAATATCGGTACTGCCAACGCCAACGATGTTCAGGTTACTCTTGACGTATCGGATCAGTTTGTCGGGTTCAATTCAACCATACCTGTGAGTTTCGGTACCGTCAATGCCGGAGAAACAAAATCATGCGACAACAACAAGTTCAGGTTAAAACCAAATTATATGTGCCCGGACGGTCATCAGATTGAGGTAACTGCGAAGATAACCGATTCCACCGCAACGATATCCAGCGTTGTTTTTTTCATTCCGGTTGCCGACACAACCGCGCCGTATCCTGAAGAAATCGTTCTGGCAAAAAATTATGCCAAACCGGGAGAAAAGATAACTTTCAAAGCAAGGATATCCGAAGGAAGCGGTGTTGATGAAATAATTCTTTATATACTCGGCAAAAACGGCGATTACACTCAGGCGTTACACCTATATGACGATGGGACACACAACGATTCTATGCCGGGCGACTTTATCTACGGCAACATTTTTACAGTTCCATACACACCCCGTGATTATTACCTGCAAATTTACACCATAGATAGTCTCGGCAACAGCAAAACATGGACTTCAGATAAGAAATTTACATCCATTCCTTTTATGCCGGCTAACAGAATTCTGCTTCTCGACGATGACGGCGCGGCAACAAATGTGGAAGACAGCTATAAACAACTGCTCAACGGTTCCGGTTACGCATACGATTACTGGGATGTAAACCTAAGAGGCGACGCGACAGAACTTCTGCTGAACAAATATTTAGGCGGATGCGTTTTACTGTTTACCGGTGTAAACACTTCCACTACAAGAATATCCGCTTCAGATCAAATTAATTACATGAATTATTTAGATAAAGGCGGTAATATTATTCTTGCCGGAAGAAACAATCCTTATCTGCTGACCAATTACGGTAGCTCTCCGAACATATTTTTAAACGATTATTTTCATGCGCAGTACCAAAACTATTCATACAGCCTGCTCAATATGCAGGGAGTTCCCGGCGAATGGATAACGTCCGGGTTGAGTTGCAACCTGATATACGGCAGTTCCGAAGAATGCGACCCCATATCTCCCGGCACATCAATACTGAATTATACGGAAAGTTCACTTCCTTTTGTTGTATCAAGCGGAGGCGCAGCGATAAAATATGATTCGGGCGTATATAAAACCATCTTATACTGTTTTAAACCGGAAGATATTTCAAATCAGGCGTCAAAACAAACGCTTATTACCAGAAGCCTCCAGTGGATATTAGGGCCTAAAATTTCCGATGCCGCGATTTCAGCAAACAGGGTTTCACCGGGCGAAACCGTTACTATCTCATGCAATGTTACAGATTCCACACCGATTTCTCAGGTTACGGTTGAAATCGAATCCCCCGACGAAACCGTTATCGCTACCGTTTTGCTTGCGGATAACGGAATTTCGCCGGACATAACCGCCGCAGACAATATTTACACCGGCAGTTACGCAACCCCGCTACAGGAAGCTGATTTCATTGCCGATATCCGCGCAGTCAACACAAATAACCTTACGGGAAACGTCGATAATATATTGTCGTTTACTACATTATCGAAACCTTATCTTAAACTCCATCAGATATTGACTCAATCCGGATCGGCGCAATTGAGCGCCGGCAATACAAACCATTTTGATTTATATATTAAAAACGCAGGAAATATCGAATCGAAATCCAGTTCGGTCAGAGTTGTCTTTGACGATGGTATTATAGACAGCTATTCACAGGCGCAGGTATCTTACGGTAATATTTTGCCGGGCTCGATAGTAAACAAATCACCTTTAACCTTTTTTGCTCAACCGTCTATTTCCGCTTTCGACGGCCAGTCGGTTGAAATGAAAATATTGATGTCCGGTTACGACAACGGTTCAATATATAATTTCGCAGAGACCGTAAAAATCAATATTTCCGATCAAACTGCGCCTATTGTTTACGATTATCAGGTTCGCGATCATAATTCGTCTCCGGACAATACGGTATTATTTTCGGTAGCGGTACATGAAGGTTCGGGTATATCGTCAATAACAGTCAACATAAAATCCCCTGTTGACAATTCATTGATCCAGTCTCTCCAGCTATTTGACGACGGGCTCCATCAGGACGGGCAGGCAGACGACTATATTTTTGCCGGTTTATGGGTTTCTTTAACCGAACCCGCAAATTATATAGGCGACATCCGCACTTTAGATAGCAAACTCAATGAAACTATATATTTCGGACTTCTCAATTTCACTACCGTCTCTTTTGAAAACTTATCGGATATCCTTCTGATTAAAACAGATTACGATAACGATTCATCAATTCAGATTTACCATCAGATACTTAGCGATAACCAGATAAATTATGACCTATGGGATATGAAATTCAGGAGGCATTTCCCATTATCGGCTTTGCTGCCTTATACATACACAGCGGTAATTCTTATATGCGGGAATAACGGAGTTTTTAATTTGAACTCTTCCGATTATCATAATCTGAAAGAGTATCTCAACGCAGGAGGAAGACTGCTGGTAACCGGAGATAATTTAAGTTTAAATATGGAAAATGCTCCCGAAGCAAATCATTTTTTAAACGACTGCATGAAAGCGTATTCCGTTACAGCTAATACATCGTCAACATATATGGATTCCTGTGCGGGCAATCGGTTAGGGTTCAGCCTGAATTTCAGCCTGTCCGCAAATTCTACATCCGGCGAAGTAGATACTGTCGCGCCGGCAAAACCGCTTTTTAAATATAATACTATTGCGGGAGGTGGGGAAACCTTCTCATCATCCACAGGCGCGTTTACGGTGCATACGGATAAATACGGAGCCGTATTTTTCGATTTTGCAATAGAAAACATAAGCGATTCCGATACTCAAAACTTAATACTGCTGAATTCTATCTTGTGGCTGAAAGATCTGGATAACGACGGATTAATAGACCGGTGGGAAATGAACCGGTTCGGATCTTTGTCCGCAAATGCCGAATCCGATAGCGATAACGATTCGCTTACAAATATCGAGGAACAGCTATTCGGTTCAAACCCGCTATCTGCGGATTCCGATAACGACGGTCAGAACGATTATTTCGAAAAAATTGCAGGCACCGATCCGAACGATCCGTTATCGAAATTCGAGATAATCGGTTTATCCGTCGATGAAACCGGAGTTACCCTGACATGGAAAAGCGTGCCTTTTAAAAATTATAAAGTTTACTATTGCGATCTTGAATCCGCGCCTGTGCTGATTTTTCAATCACAGGCGGTTAACGATATCTCGGTGTTTACGGATACCGGTTCGGACAATCCGGCAAGACCGTCGCCCGTAACTAAAAATTCAGGTATTTATTATATTAAAGTATCGCAATAAAAATGAATTCTTTTTCTATTTTATTGCGCGGTATAGATTTATATTTCCGATTTTCAATATTTTTACCGGATAAAAGTATCATCGAAAAAAAATTTGTTATTTTTTGTTATAAATACGCTGATAAATTTGTTTTATTTCTTTGTTTATATCTTTGGATGAATTCCATTTGTAAACAATACTATCGGAATTCTTAATTTTTAACGGTTAACCCTGAATTTTTAATTGAAAAAACCGAAATTATCTTATAAACTCAGATTTTCGTTATTTTTTTGGTTTTGTAGCCATACCGGTAATATGTTATTTTTTTATGAGGGAATTTGATGGTTCAATAAAATTATTAACGCTATTTTAATAATCCAAATTGACACAATTGTTTTTTGCTGATATAATATGTTATGAATTGTGAATTGTATTCAAGGTAGTTCTTTGGGGGGTATTTTTTTATTCCTGTCATTTTTTACGGATACTGATAAAAACATTGAAACGGGTTAAAGAAAGTAGCTTCATGAGAATTGTATTATTTATCGGAGTCATTCAAATATTTAGTTTGCTAATTGCGCACCAGGCAACCCCCCAACTTACCAAAAAGGCTTCCGTTAAACTAGATTTCTCTATCGAGATGTCGTATAACGACAATCCCCTTTTTCTCAGTATTGAACAAAATACATTCATAAAAACCAAAGCCGACGGGTTTGTTAAAAAAACAGGAAACCCGCCCGACAGGTTCAGGCGAATCGGCAAAACCAACATTGCATGGCAGGCTAAAGGGCTTTATGAAATAGTTCTATATACCGATTATTTCACGCAAAAACAGATTGATCCGATCGATTTTATCGGCGGAACTCCCCCGCCTTACCCCCTTGATCCGAATAATGTTAATCATCTACAGTTTGCAGTTAATGTGGATAGAAGGCTTTCTCCTTATTCAGGGTTATATCCGCAGGGCGGCGATGACCCGAATAACGAGATAATGACTCCATGCGTGCCCGTAAAGGTATGGACACAATCCACCGCAGGCCCGCTTCTTGACGGAAGCAATGACGGCGAACCCACAGCGCCGTATACCGATAATCCTCCCGTAACCGAACGCGGAATAATAACACGCCTGCACTGGTACGGTTTATACACACCGGATAGAATAGCATGGGGAAAGACGCAGTATCCCAATTATTCTTATGAAGTATTATACGTAATGCCGCCTGATATGATATTCAAAGAAAGCCTGTGGCCTGCTTATGAAGCTTCACATCCTTCCGATCCCATAACCGATCAGGAAAAAAAACACAGGGATCCGTGTTATACGGCCATACCCGACAAAAATGCCGTATCGCTGGATACTACAAACATAAATTTCGGACAATTAGGCAGTTATAAGAAAGTTATCGCATCTACGCGGTTCTACACTTGGCCGTTGCAAGCAGAATTGACTTTCGCTATAGATTTAACCGACGCAAATCTTATTGACAATACCATATACGAAGGAAAAATATACGTTGATCTTGTGGGAAACTGAATTTGGGCTTAGATTTTTTTTAATTTGGTGAACCGTTTTTTTAGTTTTAACTATTAAACAACAAGGGGGTGAGAATCCTAAAAACAGCAAAAAACAAGAAACACCTTGGTTTTAAACCACTAACCACAAACTTATTAAAAGGGAGAGAAACAATGAAGAAGTACGCAGTTGTAATGTTGGCTTTATTCGGCGCGTCGATGATTGCCTCCGCCGCTCACGCTCAATTTGATGCCGGCGACAAACAGGCTGGTACAAAATTAGACTTAAGCATTACTTTCGAACAGGCTAATGGCGGCGTTGCTTCCATAGCGATCTATAATGCAAAAACAGGCGGAGCTCCTCTGACATCAAAAACAATCGCTAACGGCGGTACCGCATTAGCGAACGAGCAGAGACTTGTATTCAGATCATATCTCGATATTAAACCTACAGGTTTGTTTGATGTTGTTGTTTATACAAACAACCTCGACAAAGACAACGACGGCGCTATCGACAACACCGCTCCTTATGAAAAACCGGCTAACTGGAATCAGATGACCAGAGTAGCAAGAGCAAACTGGGTTGGCGGATATGCCGGATTACCGCACAGCGCGTTTCCCATATTCGTATTGCCTATAAAAGTTTGGTCTTTAGTTACAGCGGGTCCTGTAAACAGGGATGAATTCTACAAAAATTACAATGATCCTCTTTACAAACCCGTAGTAGAAACTATTGCTCCTCCTATTACCGGCGTTGACGGATCCGGAAATCCTATACCGGGCGCTGAACTCACCCAGATTCAGTATTATGACAACGATTCTGATAAATGGGCGTGGTTCGGCAATACTCTGGACGGTGGCAAAAAGAATGAAAACGATCTGGATTATTATTCAGGTTCTTACGGCTACGTTCCTGAAAAACTGGCTGTCGGATTCACAGCCGCTCAATCTGCGGACCCGGCTTATTTATCTGCAAAAGCTGATCCTGATTTCGGCACTTACAGCAAACCGGTTGCCGGTACGCTTTACGCGACAGACGTAACAAGCAGAGTTGAAGTTGCTTACGGTACAGATCTCAGAGCAGCAGGAAGCGGACAATACAAAGGCACGATTTATCTTGATTTAAGAGGCAATTAATATTTTTTTATTTAGCGGGCGCAGGGTATCAGCCCTGCCCCGCTAAAACCCTTAAATTAATTTTAAAATTTAATTGGGATTTCCGGATAAAAAAATGAAAACAATCATATTGAGAAATTTAGTTGTATCAGCGTTACTGTTAAGCATAACGGGCCCCGTTTCAGGGGCGGTATCCGTAAAACCCTCAAAGATTGAAGGCAGAATACCACCGGGCAAAAGTTATGAAAACGTATTTGAGGTAATCAATCCTGAAGACAAACCTGCAAAAATCAGAGTCAGTTGGACAGACAGAACCATTGAACCGCTCTCTAAAGAATGGTTTAAATTATCTAAAGATGTTGTTGAGGTACCCGCAGGCGGAAGTGTGGAAGTGAACTACACTATCGCCATACCTGAAAACGCATCCGGCGAATACAATGCCTGGGCTGTGTTTACGGGCGAACCTGTGGGAGACATCATGGGCGCCGATTTAGCTTTGCGGATATCCATACCTGTGTACATCGCCGTAAGCGGTACACAGAAATACGATTTTGAAATCGGCAAAATTAAAATATATAACTCTCAGAAAACTACATTCGGAATATATGTCACGAATACCGGTAACGTTCATATCCGTCCTACGGGTACTATAGAAATTACCAGTCTCGACAGAAACAATGAAAAATATACCATCGCGTTTAACGATATAAAATGGGGCATTATACCCAGAGAAGGGCTAGAATACAAATCGTCATTCGCCGAAGAAAAACACGTTCTGCAAAACGGTAAATACAAGGCTGTCATAGATATTCAGGCAGGCGAAGATGAAAACATAAAGACGTACCGCAAAGAAATAGAGTTTACTATCGATGGAACTGCGGGAAAAATTGCCGGAGAAGACGAAAAAACGGAACCAAAAACGGAAAAGAAGTAACAGGCATTATTAAACCTTAACTTTTAAAGAAGATTTGCGCTTAAAAATTATTTTATGAGAAAATTCGGATTAATCTTAACATTGTTTATGCTGATTCTATCATCGCCTGTATTCTCTGCCGACCGGGGATTATATGTTAGCGCCAAAGCTGACGGTTACCTCATAGTAAAACCCGGCGCGATGAGCGATTTTTTCTCTTTTCTGGAAAAACCCTTCGGCAACACCGGCGGCTCATATAATAAGGTATACTGGCATATAAACGATGATACTATCTCTAAAATCATCGACCGCGAACCGGATATGTCAATTTACAATCAGCTTTTATCCGAACTCCATGCAAAAAACGTTAAGGTTGAATGCGTTATAGATTTTACAGGCTGGATAGGTCCGCAGATGCATCAGGCGGGCCTATCTTATATAAACAGTGTGCTTAATTTCAATCAATGGGCACAGTCGCCTGAAGAAGCGTTCGACGCTATTCAGCTTACTGCGTATCCCGAAACGCTCATGACACCCCGTAACGGGTTGCTGATAAACGATGAATCATCCACCGCTGTCTGGAATAATTATATTAGTTTTCTTACGCAGGCAAAACAGTTGATTTATGCGTATAATCAAACTGCGGTAAACAGGCTTTCTTTTAATGTTGCGCTGTCAGCGTCGTATGATAACGACGATTACACAGCAACTTTTTTCAGCGCCCCCATAGAACTGGCCGACGAGGTTATTTTGGCATCCGACAGCCGGATTTTGGCATCCATAAAACAGAATTGCGAAAATGAGATTGTTTTTGCGCAGTCTGCGGGCAAAAAAATATCTGTATGCACAATCGCTAAAAGTTATCCGTCAGATCCTGCAGTATCGTTTTGGGGGTTTTCGGATAATCCGGTAAGTTATATGAATCAGGTATTATACACCGGCCTCATTAGCGCGACGGAAGGTTCGCCGGATAAAACAAGCGTATCAGGATATTTTTCTAAATATCAGATTTTTTCAGGTATTGCCGTTGACGGTTACGAACCGCAGGGTAAAGGCGGATATCAGGAACTAAATACGAGCGTAAATGCGAAGGTAAACACTTTTTTGCCGGGTAACGGTTCGGGTGAAATCAACCTTATTACTCCTGCAGATTATGCTTATTATATGCCCGGTTTTGTTAATCCGGAGCATACTACTTCCAAACAAGTATTTATAATGATAAACCTTGCCACGACCTCGCGGTTTTATTCTTTGGTATTCGGAAACGATTCTGTCGTGTACAACGACAACATAGCGTTTGTTAGGAATAATCAAAACAATATAATGCAGCCTCTCGAAAAAGGCACTTTGCAGATAACTGTAAACACAGCATTGCTTCCTGCGGATATGCGCACTAATTTATTTGTAAATGTTGTGCCTGACAACCCGACAATTATTGTAAAAGACCCTGCTGTCCCTGTTAAAAACGGCGTTGCGGCTACGGTGCCTTTTTATATCGGCAAAGTTTTCAGCAATAACCTTTCTATTCCACTGACGCTGAATTTATACAATGCCAACCGCAACGTAATGATTTATTCTCAGGATGTCGATTTGAAATTGAATATGGACGACATACCGCGCGGGCATCTGCTCACTACTGCCGACCCTATCGGCGCAGGCAATCCGGTTGAACCGCTGGTAAATGTTCATTCAAACGTTTATATCGTATCCGGCGATACGATTCATATAAACGGCTGGTGTTTTGACGATAACAATTTGCAGATTTCTGTGGAGTATGATGAAGATATCGATGCCGTTGCAGATACTTCCATTACGCTTCCAGTGGAGCGGTATGTTCATCCGATAAACAACTATGTTCCCTACTGGGGCGCGACATACCCTTCGGGATTCCGTCTGAACTGGACAACCGATGATAGTTTCAGGGGGTACCGCTACATCAAAACCGTTCTTGACGACGGTATGGGTAATCCTCCCACACGCCCGCATCGCGTGGTTTTGGATAACGATCCTATTGACAACGCAGAAAATTACATGGCTATTTACTGGAACAAGAAACCCACAGTGAATCAAATCACTGAACCTGCCAGCGAACAGCAGTTTCTTGTGCTTGACAACCAAAATTTCGATGAAATAGTTATACGAGGCGAAGCGATAGATGTTGACGTGGATTTACCGCTTGGCGTTTATTTATCGTGCGTTGAACTTTATGTCGACAGCACAACAAAAATCGCTACTATCGCCAATAACAGCCCGCAATATGATACCGACTCCTCATACGATCGGATTCTATATCAATTCCCTTATGAACAGGCGTATACGCTTCAAGAAGGCTCCCATACGCTTTATGCGGTTGCAAAAGACAGTTTCGGCGAACAACTCACATCATATACAATACCTTTTGTAATATTTAAGTGTATATACCCGCCGGTTATGGATACGGTTGTGTCTCCGCGATTGGGTTCGTGGAACGGCGCGAACACGGTTGTTATTCACGGAACAAACCTTAACTGCGTTGACGATGTAAAATTCGGCGCAAATTCAGCTACAATAGTGGATAGAAACGATTCCATATTGAGCGTTATTGTACCGCAATCTTCAGAATCGAAATATGTGGATATCCGGCTTACAAACCAGTACGGTTCGACTTTCAGTGTCGACGGGTACAGATACATCCCCGCAACAGTCAATAGTATATCTTCCGACGGTTTTACCGATCTGAAATATAACAATAACGACTTCAGACTTTACCTTTTAAACAATATCACATCGAAAATCGAGATTTTCGGCAGAGATATATCCGATCCTTTAAATTTTGTCTATGAAGAAGAAATAAATTGTTCAGAGTCAACCGCACCTTTGAAATTCGACCTGTCAAAATACGGGCTTGATTTATCTGTGATTTACAATTCAAGCAGTATATTGAACATATACAATACTCAACCGGGTTCATTGCTGTATTCAATCGATCTGTCTATTTACAGCGATGCAGGCGCATTTGCGTCAACTGCTTCATCTGTTTGTTTTCTTATGCCGCGAAAGATTTTAGCGGGTACATCCGGGGTAAATGCGGGATTATACCTTATTGAAATTGGAGATTCTTCTTACAGTTGCCAGCAGATATTGCCTTCGCTAAATTACGATTCAGTTGAGGTATTTGCGAGCGCCAATAAAGCTTATTCTTATATTTTATGTAAAAGCATTTCCTCAAATACAATAGATATCTACCGCTTCGATGCGGATTCAGACTCGATTTCTTTGCCTTTGATTAACCAAAACCTCATCGATACCACCGATGTTGCGCCTCAGATTATTGATAATTACCTTGGCATTACAGCAAATATATCCGACCTTAAAATAGCGGTTAATCCTATAGGTGCCGAATGGTTATTGTACAACGACAATGGTGTTGCTTTGTTTGACAAACGCGGCAAACTAAAATCCGCTACACTTGCGTACGGCGCAAACCTTGCCGTCTACGATTTGCTCAGAGACATTTTTTATACGGAAGACAATAACAACACCAGCCGGTTTACTTTGAGATCGCCAGCCAATCTTGATCATCAGATAACCTTTTATCAGTACCCGTCCGGTTCAGTTGCAAAAGGGCTTATTGATCTTAGCTGGAATGGCGAAGAAATGTTCGTATGCGCATCTACGGGATTATCCGCCGTAAAAATAGGCGATATTTACCCGAAACTTGAGATTGAAGATACTTCACGGTTCGCTCTTCGCAACCCTGATCTTGATCCGAACAACACCATACAAATCAATGTTAAAAACGCAGGCAATATCGGTTCCAATATTAGACTTTCAGTATCCGATACCGACACTTTATATTCAATTATTAATTCTTCAGGAACCGATCATACTTTAAAGTTTATTACGCCTGATTCATTGGATTCTTTATCCATTTTATCGAGCGTATACGATTATCCCTCACAAAGAGAAGAAGTCCTTATGATGTATAAACTCTATGATCTTATCCCAACTAAAGACAAAATAGATCTCGGTTTATTTATTCCTCACGGGTTATATTATGATTCAAAAGGTTCCGATTTATATGCGTATGACTCCACAAAAACCGCAGGATTATTGTCTATCGCAAGATTTAAGATAAACAGCGACAATACAGTAAGCAGAAATAAAACCAACCTATCATCGACAATGAATTCCATATTCAAACCCACAAAAATCACCAGAGCTAACAACTACATTATGGTAGTTTCAAATGAGACAAAATACGCCAAATGGTTTAATATTAATGTCTGGGATTCAAAGGATCTCTCTAACGTCGAATACAATAAGATTTACAGCGCCCAGATTATTCCTATGCTTACTAACATAACCGGCGTTGAAGGGCATCCGACCAAAAATATAGCTTATCTCTGGGATAATACCGCTACAGCAGGAAAAAACCTTTATCAACTTAGATGGAACCCTGCTCCCGCACCAATATTTAAAGGGTTGTGTTACTCATTTGACATGACACCGGAGTTAATGGATGTTCTGGTTGAAAACACAGCAACATTCGGATTCGCTACATCATCAACCACCGATTCAGTTAACGTATTTGATCCGAACGTTCCTTCGAATCAGGTTGTAGAAAACGATTCTTTAGTGATACCCGGCGGTCCAGATCAGCTAACCGCCAACTCCGAGTATAATTTTGTTTCTTTAAAGGATACAAAAGGTATCAGTATTTTTACTTATCCCGGAAAATATGTAGAAACTATTCTTGAAGGAAATCCGGGATTCAAAGCAATTAACTACATAAATTCGGGAAATGATTTCCTTGTATATGCCGGTAAAGAGCCTTCCGCAGAGAATCGGCACACGATCAGTCTTATGGATATAAATATCTGGAACGACTTGCCTGTTCAGGATACTTTTATGACAATGTATAATAAAACTTATTCGTTTGACGATCCGGCTTATGACGTTCGCGATACAATAATAATCAACAATAAACTGTACGCTATTATCGGAAGAGATATTTACATAATTGATTTGCCTGACAGAGACAACTAACGACGGCTAATTTTAAACTTAATAAAGGTTCTGTTGTGGGGATTAAAAATTGAAGACGAGAATTAAATTTTTAATAATTTTATTTGCATTATTTATTCTCAATCTATTTGTATCGCCTTATAATTACGCCCAGGAGAGTCAGGAACGAAGCCTATGGGTCTGGAGTGCGACAAATAAGATAATCGACGATTACTTTTCAGACACAAACGGCACAGCCCGAGAAGAGTTTTTAAGTTTCTGCGCCGCTCCACACGGTAACCCCTCAAAAAAGATCACAAAACTCTATATGTCCGCTTATGACAGGATGCAGTTTCAGCCGGACAGAATGAGAAGGTTTCTGGCAGACATGAATAATCGGGGTTTTAAAGTTTACATTGTTATCGCCGACCCTAAATTCGCAATGCCGACTTACAATCCAGATTACAGAAGGTCTGATCCGAACGCTTCTGTTCCTGGTTCTTATGAAGGATGTTTCAATGAAAGTTTCGAGAAAATTATTATCGGTTCGGCAAACGTTAAAGCTGAATTCGACTACAATGGAGAGTCCATAGTTGACGACGGTATAATCGGTATTCTGCCTTTCCAGAAAGCAAGCCTTCCGTCGGAACGATTCACCGGAATAATGCTTGATATAGAACCTTATCAGCTGGGACATGGATATTTAACTGAAACGCCATACACTTGGGAACGAAACTTCGATGTAGTCTGGAGAACTTATGTTTATCTTATCTCATTCTGCAGGGACCGAATAGATGCCTACAACAACGACCCTCTGATTTCCGACCCGATGGAATTTTCCGACGCATTTGGCGCAGGATTTCAGTATATGGACGACGGAAATATATCTACCCCCTCAAAGAATCTGTTTGATACAATATTTGAGAAAGTAGACTTCTTTACTTTGATGGCATACCGCGATTTTGCCGGCGACGAGAATACCGACGGAATAATATCTATGTCAAAAGACGTTGTAGCCAAAGCGGCAACGTTTTCTAAAAAATGTTCTGTTACCGTTGAAACTACTTATAACATCGAGGATGCCGACGATATCGACAGCAGAATAACTTTTTATGACAACGATACAACCGTGCTTGAAAACGAACTTTCTCTGGTTTACGCTAACTTCGGGGCAAGTTCAGGGTTCGGCGGGTTTTCAATACATTCTTACGCAGATACCGCCACAGCATACCGCGGTTACCAGAATATGCTCCCGATTACAAACAAACATGCTCCCATAACCACAATAAAAACTCCTAACGGATTACGGGTAGACGGTATTAATTTTATAGATTCCATAGACATATCATGGGAAGTATATAACCCTGATAACCTCAACTATAACATCAGCCTTTCCTACAAGAAGCAAAACGATTCCAACTGGACATCCATTACAACTTTATCTAACATACCGTCAACAACAACCGCAGGTTCTTATACGTGGGATATTACCGGTATCCAAACCACTCCCTCAAACCGTCTATTTATAAAAGCGGAAATATCATATAATTCCGGAGATCCGCTGACCACTTTCGATACTACCGATTACCCCGTAGCGGTTAATGAATCCGCAACCATAAATATGGACGGCTGGAGCGAAACATATAATCTTTTCAATATCAAAGGATCACCGCAAGGATTACAGATAATTCCCGGACACGATAACGATGTCAATAAAGGAGTTCTTCACGCTGTATATTATTATTTCTATGAAGGCACAATGGCTCCGGGTATTTACTACTCCAAATCCGTCGACTGGGGAAAAACCTGGTCATACACTAAACTCTTAACTCCCGACAGTTTATATGATAATGACGGCAAAAGCACATGGCCGAGAAAACCCGCGCTTGCAGTGAATGACAAATACGTCGGTGTTGTCTGGGTTGAAAACAGCACCAGATTGGCGGACAAAGAGACATACAACCAGAGAATATACGCTCAATTTAATGATAATGACGGCAATTATGACGATTGGCAGTCTTCAAAAATACCGGTTGTAGGACATACCGGTTATGAAAGAGGACGAGTGGATTTCCCGTCTTTATATATGGAATCCAACGCAAATGCGCATATAGTCTGGAATTCTCTGGATCAATCGAATGCAAAATCACAAATCGAATATGCAAAGTATGCATATTCCGCCGGCGCATGGTCGTTATCCGACACAATTAAAACTGTCGAAGAAGTTTCGGTATCGGCAAAGAAAGGCGTTAAAACACCGTCAGTTTGCCTGACAAACGCAGGTATTCATGTTGTTTGGTCAGAATATACTGAGTTGATACAGGGAACTCCCGATACGCCTCCAACAATGCGTATTGTATCTAAAACCTATGTACCGGAAAGTAGTTCGACAGAAACAGTCTTCAGCGAGAATTTTGACAGCTATTCAGCAGGTACTGATCCCAATGCTGTTACAGCTTTTCCCTGGTTGATTTACGGCTCTTTGCATACAGATAGAATATTTCAGGCAACCGGCTCGGATGTTTATTTAAGAATAAATTTTTCTTCTGCACAAAATGTTAGATTATTTTGCGGAATGGCTCAAGACAGTAACTGGGTTCCTGCAAAAAATTTTACCGGATCAACTATTTCCTTTAAGATTCGGTCCAATTTGGCAACTCAGATAAATTCCGTAATTACCGCTGAAATAGTAGCTCGTGTGCAAAATTTAGAGGGTGTTGATCAGGGATATGACAGTACATTCAGGCTTCTTGACGCAAACCTTTTGCCTATTCCCTCATCTTCTCAAGGTTGGGTAACCGTCTCAATTGATGTTACTACGCTAAGGGACAGAGAAAGATGGTGGGCACGGCCCATACTTACTCAAGTAAGAAAAGCTCAGATTTTGATTATAGAAGAATATACCGATATTATAGGATCGGGATACGTAGAAATTAATGATTTTAAGGCAGAAAGAGTAATTTCATCCGGCGGTTGGGGAACTGCTGTTGAAATAGCCAAACATGAATACGGATTAACTGAAGACCAGATTCAGGCCAATAGTTCTACTGAAGATGATATTTATCCTGTGTATTTCCCTAAAATCACTTCGTTTGACGATAAGCTGTATTGCGTATGGCAGTTGACCACGAGAGAAACCGATTCCGATATGGATAGCTACCCGAGATATTCTTTAAAATATTTTTCAAAAAGCACAAATGGCGGCGCAAGCTGGTTAGCTAATCCGATTGAGATAAAAAATGATGCAGATAACGACACAAACGGCTATGTTCCCGCTATTTCTGTAGTTGATAAAAACAACGACGGAACTGCCGACTCCATTCAGGTGGTTTATGTTTCCGATCTGGCTTCACCTGCCGCCGATACTATTTTAGGCAATCTTTACTTTACAGAAAGCTCAAACGACGGACAAACATGGTCGGAAAGAGAACTTCTGGTTTCAAAAACATGGACTGCCAACCGCAAAGAAGGTATTTTGAATCCTTATCAAATAAGAAACGGAGTAATGGGCGTTCACTATTTCAGCATGCCGTTTGTATTTACCTGCCCTAACGCTATATCTATAACCAACTGGATTGGATACAACCAGAGCAATGCCGATGACAAACTCGAACAGTTTAAATTGCGCGGAATAAACTTTTTAAAATACACATCGGCGCCTTCGGCAAACCTTATCGAGGGGCAAAACGGTTTTAAAATAACTTGGGATGTTCCCGATAGAGATTACGCTCCGAACTTTTATAACTTATACCGCATAACCGATAATGATCCTTCTACAAAAATTATGCTTAATGGTGGACTCCCTATTTACAGCCTGAGTTATCTGGATTTAAGCGCAGAAATTACCGGCAACCATTACTACCGTTATGAAGTAAGCTTTACCGCTTCATCAATACCGTCGATTTCCTCTATAGGTTCCAACGGAATAAAACTTTTGTCCGAATTATTAATTGACGATTTTGAAGTCGACGCATACGATAATTCATACACAGGCACATCTTATAAAATAAATAACGATTATGAAGGTAGCGCTACGGCTATGAGTTATGAAATAGCGAATTTTCCTGCAGTTGATTCCGACAGAATTTTATATATTAAATATACGCCTTTACATCTTCAGACACCCACAAACTTTTATATTAATTTCCCTGCTAAAATGGATTTCAGCGGATATGGAAGTATAAATGTATGGATGAAACTTAAATCCGGTTCTACTCCGAGAAAAGTAATCTGCAATGTTTACGAACTGCTGTCATCCGAATCTGAAGATGAAATTTTAGCGTATTATACAGTATATAACCGGATTGATTTAATCGACGATGGCGAATGGCACCTGTACAGATTTTATCTCGATAAATTTGATGAAAACAAATATCCGACGTTAAAAAATATTAAAGCATGCTCGTTTGGATTTTATGAAACCAACACCCTTTCCGGCAGTACCGAGTTTTATGTAGATGATATAATGCTTAGCAATGAGCTTGTTTTGGAAATAGACAAAACGTCTATAACATATCCCGATGAGATTACAAACAACGGTATGATTAAAGGTGTAGTTATAAACAACGGTAACCCTGTAAATGTAAATTTCGGTAACGGAAGAAATGCCTGGTATTTAAGAATATATACTTTAGATGAGATAGAAAATGACGGACAGCCTGTAAAAATCACAAAACACGGGCTTATCCGTAAAGAAGGCGATATTATTTATCCTGAGTTTAATATGCCTATCAAAGTATGGTGCAAGAATTTCGGGCCTGCGAGGTTTTTTAACCCCGATACCGGACTTCCGTATATTAACCCTTCCACAGGACAACCGTATTATCCAAACGGGTATCCCCCAATTGAAAACGATTATTTTTTCAAAGGGTATAATTTCAATCATGACAAAGAAGGAAGAACATGGGATCTTATACCTTATATAAACGCTTCGGTTTCCACAAATAAAATTGTCGAAGGAACGGGGCCCGGCCAATACAATTTCGATATTGACGGCGATGGATTTAAACAGGGCGATGACTTTTTTGGAATCACTAACCGCCTGGATCCCAATTTCCGCGACAGGTTATCCGAAAGCGGCGCCTGGTTATTTGTTCCTTTATTCAAAACTACCGGTCCATGGCCACAGGAGAGAGATCAGGATTTGAAGGATTTTGTTATCATGGATCCCGCCAATACCAACACATGGAGAAAACTCGCTACATATCAAAATGATATAGGCAACCATCAGCTTACTTTATATTTCGCGGCTTATGTAGGTTTGGAACAATGCGGTTTTAGCAAATCCCCAAGCATTGCGTACGGTAATTATTCCGGCACCGTAGTGATTGATCTTGTTTATAATTAATTTTCTATTGTTTTCATTCGTCTGATAAATATTGGGCAAAAATTTTTATATTTTTGTATTGAAATATATTTCAATTCAAATATAATTAGAAAACTTTTATTATTAGGCATTCGGGTTTAATTTATTTCCGGCGTATAATAGTTATGCGTTTACGAGTAGGTTTGTCTATCCGGTGTTATCGAATATTTCAATTAATTATTTATATATTAACCTTGAATTCTGGTTCCCAGCCTCCGGTTCCAGTACAAGTAAAAGGGAGGCGGGAAAGGAGAAGGGATTATAATGTTTGAACAGCTTCAACTGCTTGACTGGCTGGTAATAGGGCTTTATTTTGCTATTACCATAGCCATAGGATTTTATTTTTCGTCCAAGATCAAGGAAGGCGGAACTCTAACCGAATACTTCATTGCCGGCCGTAAAATGACATGGTGGCTGGCAGGCACATCCATTGTGGCTACTTCTTTTGCCGCAGATACGCCTCTGGTGATTTCCGGCTGGATACGTACTTTTGGGCTTCAGAGAAACTGGTTCTGGTGGGGCGGAATTATGGGAATGATGTTATGCACCTTTTTCTATGCACGGTTATGGAGACGGGCAAGAATAATCACGGACGTTGAATTTGTTGAGTTACGCTATTGCGGTCCTGAAGCGGCAATCCTGAGGGGGTTCCATGCGTCGTACAGAGCTCTGATTCAAAATACGCTTGTTTTAAGCTGGGTAACTCTCGCAGCGGCAAAAATCATGGAAGTTGTGCTCGATATTCCTTCCATAGTTTTAATGAAAAACTTTTCTTTTAAATTAGCGCCGTCAGGTATTGAATTCGCCGCATGGTGTTCATCGGCAGGAATTAATCCTGATTCCGTTTTCTTATTTATGAATGAAAAATTATGCGGAGTAACACTTTGCGTTGTTACAACAGTTTCTTACTGCGTATTTTCGGGATTATGGGGCGTTATCGCCACCGATTTTTTCCAGTTTATCTGGGCGATGGGTGGATGTATAATTCTTGCGGGAATAGTTTTATTTAAAGCGGGAGGCCCCAGCGAACTTGTTGTTAAAGCTATGGAAGCCGTATCGTCGGGTTCTGTTGATAACGGTACTACAAATCTGATTGTAAATGCGAGAGACATAACCTCTTTCACCCCTCCGTTCGATCTTAAAGGCGGAGGTCTGCTGGCAATATGGGCATTTGTGGTATTTCTGGGACTGCAATGGTGGGCTGGCGGAGAAGGCGGCGGTTTTCTCGCACAAAGATTGTTCTCATGCAAAGATGAAAAACATTCTGTCGGCGCCATGTTATGGTTTAACCTTGCACATTTCGTACTGCGCCCATGGCCATGGATCATTGTAGGCATAGGTTCTTTATTTTTAATACCACAGATATCCTCGTATAACCCGAAATGGGATCAGGAATATTCTTACGTGATCATGCTGATGAAATTTTTGCCCATAGGGCTTAAAGGCACCATGGTTGCAGCATTGATGGCGGCATATATGTCAACGGTTGCAACGCACGTTAATTTCGGCGCTTCTTATCTTATAAATGATATTTACAAGAGATTTTTTGTCAAAAAAGCTCCACAAAAACATTACATAAGAGTTTCTCAGGTTTCGGTAGTGCTTCTTACAATCCTTGCCGCGATTTTTGCGTATTACAGCAATAATATCGGAAAAGGATGGCTCACTTTTTTTGAGTTGATGTCAGGTACGGGATTTGTGGTTTTGGTTAGATGGTACTGGTGGCGCGTCAATCCATGGTCGGAAATTTCGGCTATGATCTCTTCATTAGTGTTATATTATATTCTAAATATAATTCCGTTTCTCGGCGCAGGCGACCCAGTACTATCCGAAAAGATGTATCCGGTAAGATTCACCATAAATTTATTGTTAAGCACCATTATCTGGATTACGGTAACTTTCCTCACAAAACCGGTGGATGAAAAACATCTTGTAAAATTTTATAAACGAGTACGTCCGGCAGGATTATGGAAAAATATCGCGATAAAAGCCGGTAATCCAGATCATCTCCAAGTCGGATGGGCTGAAGTTTACGGATGGTTTACTGGAGTCCTCTCTTTGTTCGCGATGATATATTCAATCGGCAAACTCTGTTTTGGGGAATATAGCAAATCCGCAATTTCGGGTATTATAGGAATTATATTTGCGTTTATCATGTTTAAAATGCTGACTAAAATGGATTGGTCAGGTATGCCCGATTTCGCCAAGGAATCTGAGGATGACGAACAATAAAATTATATAATCTATATTTGAAATGCAAAAACATCGGAGTTTGTCTTTAGAGCTTCGATGTTTTTGCATTTAACGGCAATTTTTACCCCGATTATCTGTTCTCATAAAAGATTTATTTAAGATAATGCTTGAATTTTACGATAGTTAATATATCTTTGTTATATATATCGCAAGGAGATTTTATCAGCGGTTATTTATAATATACATATCCGATTCTAATACCGGGTTGTAATACATGGAGGTTACCTGTAAAAATATCTGATGAACTCCCTGTGATGAATTTTGAACTAAAAATGATGATTATTTATTTCCTGACAGAAATAGTTAATACGCAAGATATTAATATAATAATTTTCGCAAAAAAAATAATTTCAACCTGATTTTTACGGTTTATTTATGAATAATTCAGATATAGTGCTTCAAAAACTGAAACCCGTCATTTTTCCGATTTTCATGATTATCTTCGCAGTATTTCTCGGCTGGATAAATTTTTCACGCCCTCTTATAGCAATAGGTATGGCCGGTTCAATGATTTATGGGATATGCCTTTTTGTAAAACCTTTATGGGCATATTATTTCATGATTATTGTAACTCTAAATTTTTTCGGAATCGCCACAGAACATTTTTTAGCTCTTCCCGGAGCGTTTAAATTAAGAGATGTTACCTTGTTTGCGTTATTCGCGCCGATAATACTTAATATTGCTATTGACAGGCAGTCAGCTCAAAGAATAAACACTCCGATAAACAAATACATATACTACCTACTCGGATTTGTCTTATTCATAACGATCTATACCTGCCTTAAATACGGTGTTTCATTCACATCATCGCTGCGAATTGCCAGAAAATATTTTTTCTACGCTTCTTTCTTCCCTTTTATGTTTTTAATTAAAAAAGACACTGATTTCAAATCAATAATCAATGTTTTTCTTTTTTTTGCTGTTGTTCAGGCAATACTTATGATAATTCAATTTTCCATCGGTTTAAACTGGATAATTATGCCCGGATTGAAAATGGAATATCAGCAACTCGGCGGATTATATTTACCGAGAATATATTTACGCGGCGGCGGCGCATTGCTCGCTATTTTTTTCGCCATATCTTTCTGGATATTCCAGAATACAAAATCAAAACCTTATTTATACATCGCGTTAGTAACTGGATTAGCATCTTTTCTTGGTTTCGGAAGAGCTTCATGGATCAGGCAGATAATAATCATGTCCGTACCCATAATATTCATTAAGGCGAATTTACGCCTGAGTTACTTAAAGACAATCGCAACTTTTATCGGTTTAGTTTTTTTGGTAACGATAATATCGCATTTTTCCGGTTTAAAGATATTAGAAATATTTGCAAAAATATATGAACATATGCTCTCTACATTCTTTGATTTTATTCATGGCACAGGCACCTTTGGAGCAAGATTAAAGGACAATGCTGAGAAAATCGCTCTTTTTCTTCAAAATCCCTTTTTCGGTGTTGGTTTTCTTCATCAAATTGCCGCTGAAGAATCTGTAAAGGCAGTCATTGTAAAAGATTTAAATATTGAAACTGTGGACAGCGGAATATTGTCTCTTTTAACCACCATGGGTACAGGCGGTTTGCTGGTTTTCGGGATTCTCAGTTATGTTTTTTTAAAAAGATGTATTCGGATAATGAAGAATGTAGACAACCTGTATTACAGAGGGATTATTTGCGGGTGTTTCGGCTACTATGTGGGAGGTTTAATAACATTCATTACTCTGCCGTTTTTCACTTATATTTATGAGATACCGTATATTATCATAACTATAGCACTGGTTGAAAAAATCAGTCAATTTCAAATCAAAGATAATACATAACGATTTTTTAGTAATTAAATTTTATGGAAAAAGATAAGAAAACCTTATTATCAAATTATTTCTCTTTAACCGTACTACAAAGCTTGAATTATATACTTCCTCTTATTACAGTTCCTTATTTAGTCCGGATTTTAGGGCCATCGAAGTTTGGAATTGTTTGCTTTGCCCAAGCTTTCATTCAATATTTTATTATTTTTTCCGATTATGGTTTTAATTTATCTGCACCTAAAGAAATCTCCATAGATAGAGAAAATAATGAAAAAATATCAGCAATATTTTCTGCAATAATATGGATAAAAATCCTTTTAGCATTAATTTCTTTTACCATAATCTTTCTCATCATATATTTTTCAGATAAATTCAGGGCTGATTTTTATATTTATATCAATTCCTTCGGAATTATTTTAGGTAACGCTATTTTTCCTATTTGGTTTTTTCAGGGAATAGAAAAAATGCAATACATAATGTTCCTTAATATAATTGTGAAACTAATTTTTACTGTTTCAATATTTATTTTTATTGATTCAGCAGAAGACTATATTTATGTGCCTTTCATAAATTCTTTAGGTCAGGTATTTGTCGGTCTTTTGGGATTAAATATTATTATCAATAAATTTGGTGTACGCTTTTTAAAACCAGATTTAAAAGCTATTATTTTTCAGATAAAAAATAGCTTTTTTTTCTTTTTATCAAGAATTTCATTATCAATATATTCAATAACAAATACATTTGTTTTAGGGCTGTTTACAACGAATGAAATAACAGGATACTATGCTGCTGCAGATAAACTTTTTAAAGCTATTACAATGATGAATCAGCCTTTAGTTAGCGTACTGTATCCTTATATTGCTCGAACAAAAAATATTAGTTTATATAAAAAAGTTTTTAGTATATGGACAACAGCAAGCGTTTTATTATCTATTTTTCTATTTATTTTTTCTAAAAACGTTACATATATACTGTTTGGAAGCGGATATAGTGACACCATATTAATAATCAAAATATTTTCGTTTGGAATCCCGATAATTTTCGTTTCTGTTATGCTGGGATTGCCTTTACTTGCCGCGTTGGGACATTCAAAATATTTTAATATCAGTGTAATTATTGGTTCTATTTTTCATATTCTTGGCTTAGTAATTATTTTACCTTTTTTGAATGTTTATTTTGTAGCTATTCTAACAATATTTACAGAATTTGTAGTCTTTCTTTTAAGACTATACAGAACTTCAAAATATAAATTATTCAAAAAGCCTAAGGAGATAATTATATGCAAGTAATAATATTATGCGCAGGAATGGGAACAAGATTGGCGCCATATACGGATAATATTCCCAAATGTTTGGTTGAAGTAAATGGGCGTCCTTTATTAGATTATACCATTGAAAATTTCAAATCTCGCGGATTTGATAAGATTCTTCTCGTTGCTGGATACAAAAAAGAATTAATTTATGAAAAATACTGTAGCGATAAAAATATTGAAATAATTGAGAATAACGATTTCAATATATCAAATAATATGTTTTCTTTATATCTTGCCAAAAATCATCTTGATAACGAAAGTTTTTATACTTTAAACGGGGATGTTATATTTGATGGAAATATTTTAGATATTCTTTTGAAATATAATGACGATAATAACATAATAGCTGTAGATTATGGTATTTTTAACGAGGAATCTATGAAAGTCAAGTTTGACGCAGGCAGGTTAATTGATATAAGCAAAGACTTAGATAAAACCAATTCAATTGGTGTATCAATAGATCTATATAGATTTAACAAGCAAACCGGAGATAATTTATTTAAAATAATCGAAAAATATATAAAGAATAATGAATTAAATAAATGGGTAGAAGTTGCTGTAAAAGATCTTATGGCATCTTCTATCATATTACCGGTAAATATTTCAGGAAACCTATGGGTTGAAGTTGACAATATAAATGACCTAAAACAAGCATGTAGCTTATTTGGACAGGGCAAATAAATGAATATTTTAATTTTTGGATGTGGACTTTTCGGATTTGGTCTAGTTAACCATTTCAGCAAAAAATTTGAATTAAATGATTCTGTAAAAATATATGCCTATGATATAAATAAAACAATTGTTGATTCTCTAAAAACCAATAACGAACATCCATACCATTTCAAAGGTAGAAAAATTTCGCATAACGTGGAATTCATAAATGAATATATCGATGTATTAAAGCAAATTGATTTGCTTGTACTCGCCATTCCTTCTCAAACCATCCGCGAAACAGTAAAAACCTTTCATAATTTAAAATTAAATACTATCATAGTAAATACTGCTAAATCATTAGAAATCGGGACAAATATGAGATTATCGGAGGTAATACAAAATGAAATGTCGAAATTAGGTAAACCAATTACTGTAGCTACATTCTCAGGAGGTACGATTGCATCAGAATTTATAGAAGAAGCGCCGTTAGGAGCCGATATTGCCTGTTCAAATTATATAATATGTAAAAGCCTTCAAAAAATATTCAGTTCCAATCAATTAAGAATATATGGCAATACGGATCAAATCGGCGTCGAATACGCAGGAGCTTTCAAAAATGCAATCGCTATTTTAGCTGGTATTATATCAGGTCTTAATTTTCCATTCGGATCGGTAACACATCTCATTTCTAGAGCTGCAGACGAAGTAAGCAAAATGGCTATTATGTTAGGCGCCAGCGAACACACATTTTCTTTTAAAACCCAATGCTGGGGTAATGATTTATGGATGAGTTGTCTTGGTAATACAAGGAACCGATATTTCGGTAGTTTAATTGGACAGGGTATCCCTGTGGATAAAGCACTTGAACAGATGAAACAATCACACAAAATCGTTGAAGGATATCACACAATAAAAGTAATCTATGACCTCGGTAAAGAATTAGAACTGAACAATATTATATTAAATCAATTGTATGATATTATCTATAATGGCAAAAATCCGAAATCTGCAATTGAAACCATAATGAGTACTATACATGAAGAAATTATATAATATGGACTATCATATCGCAAATCACGCGGATAAACTAAAAAACATTAAAGCGTTCCTGCTTGATATGGATGGAACTTTATATCTCGGCAATACCTTGTTAGATGGTTCTCGTGAATTAATTAATTTTCTAAATCAAAAAAAAATTAAATTTTTATTATTCACAAATAACTCTTCGCAAAGTTCTGATATTTATGTAGATAAATTTAAAAATTTCGGTATAGAAATAAATAAAAACAATATATTAAGCTCAACTTTAGTAACTGGAATGTATTTAAAGAAAAAAAGATATAAAAGGGTATATTGTATTGGAACACCAAGTTTCAGAGAGGAAATCAAGTCTTTCGGTTTAATTTTGTCAGAAACTAACCCTGAATGCATAGTTTTATCGTTCGATAAGACCTTAACTTACAATAAATTAAAAAAAGCATGCATATTTATAGATCATGGAGTTGATTATATTGCAACCAACCCTGATTTGGTTTGCCCAACCGAGACAGGCTATATTCCTGATTGCGGCTCTATGATAGAACTTATTTTTACTGCAACCAGCAGACGTCCCAAGATTATGGGTAAACCGCATCCAGCCATGATTAATACGGCATTAGACCTTCTTAACTTAAAACATGATAAGGTTGCCATTATTGGAGATAGATTATACACCGATATAAAAATGGGCAAAGACTCTAATTTATTAACAATATTGACTTTATCCGGTGAAACCAAAATTGATAATTTGGCATATTCGGAAATTTTACCAGATATAATAATAAATAGTGTAAAAGAATTATATGAATTTCTCAATACTTAAAAAAATAAAGAAATATTTAGTTTTATCAATTCACAACTTAATTTTTCTTTTGTCTTTTATAATCCCCAGAGACAAAAGTTTATGGGTTTTTGGCGCATGGTTTGGTCAGAAATACTGCGATAATTCAAAATACCTTTTTGAGTACATCAAGAAAAATGCGCCTCAAATAAAAGCTGTATGGATCTCGAAAAATAGAGAAGTTATAAATTTTCTTAACACAAAAGGTATAAAATCCTATCATGCGAATAGTATTTTTGGAATTTATTATACTACTAGAGCAAAAGTTTGTGTCATTTCCTCAAGCATATCCGACGTTACTGAATATGCATGTGGAAGAATAAAAATCATAAATCTTTGGCATGGGACCCCGCTAAAAAAAATAATGCACGATGACGAAATTACATTCAAAAAAAATATGAAATCCTCTTTCTTTTTCAGGACACTATTCCCATATTTTAATCAAAGTTACCGAAACGCAATGTTAATAGCTGCTTCTGAAAATGTAGCAAAGACAATGACAACTGCTTTTAAAACATCTCCAGCAAATGTTAAAATCACTGGATATCCGAGAAACGACGCTTTTTTTAATTCGTCTGTTAATTCTACATCGTTTTTTCAAAAGCTGTATGAATACAAAAAAAACAACCTTACTATCGGCATATATATGCCTACGCATCGAAAAGGTGGAAATTTTGATATATTCACTCTATTTGAAGAGAATATAAAAGAACTGAATGAAAATTTAAAAAACTTAAAATCAATTTTAATAATAAAATTTCATTATTGTCACATGCAAAATTTAAAGAATAAAAATTTATCCTATAGTAATATAATTTTTTTAAAAGATAAAGATATAAATCAAGATATTTACAGTATATTGGGTATAACTGATTTTTTAATCACAGATTACTCAAGTATATATTTTGATTACTTGCTACTGGATAAACCTATTTTTTTCGCTCCTTTCGATAAATCCGATTATTTGAAAAATGACCGAGCTTTTTATTACAATTATGATGAAATCACACCCGGTCAAAAATGCAACGATTGGAAAGATATTCTAAATTGTATTAAAAATTTGGATTATTATTCGAATCATTACAGAAATCAAAGAAATGAGATTCGCAACAAATTTAATAAATTTTTAGATGGAAATAACTGTAAAAGAGTTTTTCACGAAATTCTAAATTTTATCAAATATTATTAAAATGGCCGATCTTTCAGTAATAATAGTAAATTATAATACTGCCGATCTTTTGAGAAATTGCCTCTCCTCAATTTACGAGAACGTATCCGATCTGGATTTTGAGGTTATTGTTGTTGACAACGATTCCAAAGATTCAAGCACGGAAATGATAAAAAAATCTTTCCCTCAAGCTATTCTAATAGAAAGCAAAAAAAATCTCGGATTTGTGAAAGCCAATAATCTCGGAGTACAAAAAGCCAAAGGGAAATATATACTTCTTTTAAACAGCGACACCATTGTAACGAAAGAAGGGTTTTCCGATATAACCAATTTCATGGACTCAACTCCCGACGCCGGAGTTGTGGGAGGAAAAATCTATTTTTCGGATACCGTAATTCAGGATTCATGCAGGCTTTTCCCAACAATGATATCGGAATTTCTTAATCAGACAATCTGTCTTATAAAATATTTCAATCCATTTTCAAAAAAATTGCGAATGCTTGATTTCAAACACGATAGAATCATTCAAGCCGACTGGGTTACCGGAGCGTACATGTTTATCCGCAAAGAAATTATAGATAAAACCGGATTGTTCGACCCTGCAATTTTTATGTATTTCGAAGACACCGATTTTTGCCTAAGAGTAAAACAAGCCGGTTATAACGTTTATTTTGTACCGTTGGGTAAAATATACCATTTGCATGGCGCAAGCTCAAAAAAAATAATGGCGAAAACATCGGTATACTGTTTTCTAAGCAGTATTATCTTTTTTAAAAAAGTTTATTCCCCTTTAAAAGTGGCATTATACAAAAACGCTGTAATAACGGCATGGTTTATACTCAAATACCTGCTGGATGCAATATCGTTAATATTAAAAAACGATAAAGTAGCGGAAAAAAGAAATCTCTTTTGCAATATGTTATCAGAACTGGGCTCTTTACCGGAAACTTTTGAAAACTTCTAAGCCTATATTCCTTATATGATTCACTGTAATATTCTTTCTATTTTGGTTATAGCATTATCCCAGTTATAATTTTTCTCCACATATTTTCTGTATTTATCGGTAGATACCAGTTCTTTTTTATTTTCAATCGCCCATTGCATTTTTTCTCTGAGCGATTCGCTTGAATTGTCTTTAGCGAGCATATTCGGGTTCAGCGGAGATATTATTTCGGGAATTGCTCCTACCGGCGTTCCGATAACAGGCAGGTTGCAGGCATACGCCTCGATAGTAACTATGCCGAATCCCTCAAGTTCTTCCGTAGGGAGGATAAAAAAATCCGCGCTCTGCAGATATCTAATTTTATCTTCTTCAGATACATATCCGAGCAAAACGATTTTTTCTTTTAAATTTAATTCTTCGATTTTGGTTTCCAGAACTTTCCTTAATTCTCCTTTTCCTCCGATATATAATATGCTGTCATCCAGATACTTTAGCCGGTAAAACGCATCGATCAGATTCTCGAGCCCCATTCTGGGTGCAAGGCGCCTGAACACTACAAAAATATGTTTTGATTCCGGAATGCGCAATTCTTTTTTAAGTTTTAGTTTATCCTGCGCCGGCACGTATTTTTTTAGATCGATGCCTATATGGACTATTTCCGTTTTATAATCATACTTTCTGCCGTGCCAATCGGTTATTTCGCGATGATCATATTCGCTGTCGGTAATAATTTTCGAGCATATTCTCAAAGCTATTTCTTCAAGAATATACATATTAACGAAATAGAAACCTGTTCGGAACAAAACCATGATTTTTTTTAGCAACGATGATTTTTTGAGATTTTTTGAAGCATCGTACAAAATTTCATGAGAATTCATTGCGTGAACAAAATAAACCATCTTTTCATAAGGTATACCCGCCATAAAAAGAAACTGGGTTGTTTCCGCGCCATGATAAAAAACATAATCGGGGTTTATATCCTCATATTGCCGTTTGATAACAGTTCTTATTTTAAATAGTCTGTATATAAAAAAGAAAGGTTTAATGAATTTATTCTTTTTAAGTTTGATTATTTTAACTTTATCAATATCAACAATTTCAGTTTTAGGGGAATCATAGCACAGATGGGTAACTACATGCCCCCGCTCGGCGAGATAGCGGTTGACATCATGCGTATAGACTCTTGTTCCGCCGGTAAAATCGGTAATATGATCTCTTGTAACAACGAGTATTTTCATAATTTAAGCCGCGTTTTTCAATAAAAACCCGCCGAACACCAAAAATAAAGCGTTTGGTATCCATACGGAAAGAAAAGGCGGCAGAATCCCTTCTTTACCCATAGACATTGAAATTATCGACAATCCGTAATAAGCCAGAAATATTATTATCGACAATCCGACTCCTTTGATAAACCCGCCCCGCTGTGTTCTTATGGCAAATGGTATCCCCACAAGAACGGCAATAACGCAGACAAAAGGAAACGCTATTTTATAATGGAGATCCACAAGTATTTTGCGGTACAGTATAGAGCTTTTATTCTGCATCATAAGATACCGCAGAAGCGAATAGAACCCCATAGTAGAAATATCTCTTCTGCTGTTTTCAATATCCTGCGGAGTAACTTCATACGGTAAAATCAGTTTGGAAAATTTATGCGGTTTGCCCTCTTTATCGTCGTTTGTCATCACAGGCAATCCTTCCCGGGTATAATGATAGATTGTTCCGTTAAAAAAAATCCATTTGCCGTCGATCCATTTACCGGATTCAGCCATTACTTTTTTTTCTATGGTTGCGCCGTCGTTGGCAAATTCGCGGACAACAACGCCTTTAAGTTCCTGCGTTTTAAAATCAAACGATTCGATAAACCAATCTCTATTTGATGCGGGATTGCGGAAAGGAAACATCTGCCATACTCTCGATGATTTATTTGAATTACCGCCCTTGAATATTTCCTGTTGAAGAATCGATTCCTGAAACGAGTATTTACACACAAACTGGTCGTTTATAAAAAAAACCAATCCTGCGAGAAAAAAGCCTATAACAAGAAACGGCAGAAGAATCCTGTCTATATGAATCCCGCAGGCACGCATGGCGACTATTTCATGGTGCCTGTTCATATTTCCCAATGAATAAAGTAGCGACAAAAGAATGGCAAGCGGTGTACTGTTTACAAGTATTAAAGGTATTTTAAGCAAGTATAGTTTGCATAGCAAACCGATGCCGACTTTATTCTTCAGGAATTCGTCAAGATTGACCGACAGATCATAAGTTATGTAAAGAATCAGGAAAGCGAATATACAGTAACCAAAGGGTATCAGAAAATGAGAAATAAGATACCTGTCAATAAGTTTCATATTAAAAAACACCGCCTTTAACGATTAGCAATTTTTATCAGGAGAAACATCCCTAGTATACCAAGACAAATATTTGGAATCCACACAATTATTTCAGGATAAAACTCAGGCTGTTCACTGAATGCCTTTCCGAACAAGGTAAACCCGTAATTTACGGCAAAAAGTGCAAGGCTTATGGGAATCCCGACAGTTTTTTCGCTTCTGTGAGTCCGTATTCCAAGCGATATTCCGATAAAAAGAAGCGCAAGGCACGAACACGCAAGCGATAACCGCACATTAATTTCGGTTGAGATCTCGCTTATTTTTTTCCGGTACTCAGTCTTCTGATAAGGCCCGCTGATATTTAGCAAATGTTTCCATTCATTTTTCTGCATTATCAATTCGCGAACTGTGTAATCCTTTAATCGTTTGGTTACCTTCTGGTTGCCGAGCGAATCGACTCCTTCGGCATCAAGAGTAAGTTCAATAGGAACCATACCCATACGTGCATGAATAAAATCGGGCGTATTTTCTTCAGTTTTGGTTTTCTGCTGTTGTTCCACAAGAACGTCATACAATTTAAGCACAAGCGCTTTTTTTGCCTCGTCCACTTCGATCTCGCCGCGCTCTGCTTTTATGAATCGCGGAAATTCGTTAGGCACCTGTTGTTGAATGGAAATATTCTTGAGTTTACTCCCTTCTATTTCATCGATATATATCAAATAATTATCAAAATTACTTATAAATACTCCGGGTTCAATCAAAGCGGCAATGGATTTTGCGCCGATTTCTTTTCTCAGCATTCTCAGTTCGTAATGACAAAAAGGCAGGACAACATCATTTATAAATATACATAAAAAAGTCAGTGCGATTCCAAATATCACAGGCGATACGATAAGGCGCAGGATATTGACTCCGCAGGCTTTCATTGCGGTAATCTCGTTTTCCGCCGACAATTGGCCGAATATAAGCAAATTGGCCGTCAGAAACGCCATCGGTATCGCGTAAGACAGCAAATAAGGAATGGAAAAAATAAAAAATTCCCCGATAAAAATAATGCTTATTTTTCCCAAAAAAAACTGTATCATCTTAAAAAGAGTGCCCGTAAACAGGACAAATGTAAAAATAGTCAATGTAAACAAAAAAGACAAAAGAAGGTTTTTTAAAATATATCTATCTATTATTTTCATTTAAAATCTTGTCCCGTATATTATAACCGTTTACACTTCAAGTTAATTTAGCGAACAAAAGAATATATCATAAGCAGATTAAATTCAACAAAGATTAATATATAGTACAGTTTTCAGCTGATTTTTAAAAAGCGGTTTTTTTATTGTCCATGTAATCGCATATTTGACAACATATAAAAAATATATTATTATTTCTTCTCAATGTTTGAACTTTGAACCTTAAAACATATCTTTTTGTTTATAAAAACAGCTAATATGGAGGTAACTATTTTATGAAGAAGATGTCTATTCCGACTTTATTAATTATTCTTGCCGTTTTAATAACAGCCGGATATTTTATGTTCAGGGAACAGAAAACTACACGTCAGGAACCCGAACTTAAAAAAATCTTCCTTTTTGATAATTTCGATCCCAAAAAAGCTCAAAAAATTGTAATATCCCAGAAAGACCAAATTGTCGAACTGCGTGAGAATGATGGAAAATGGATAGTTGCAAGCGAAAAAAACAATCCAGCCGATGAAAAAGCTGTTGAAGAAATCATAAATAAAGTAAAAGAACTTAAGAGCCTCGATATCGTTTCGCAAAATCCCGAAAAACAAAAACTTTTTGAAGTCGATAATGAAACCGGCATTAAAGTAAAAATACATGATACTGATAATAATGAGATGGCCTCGTTTTATATAGGCAAAAACGGCCCTTATTTTAACAGCACATACTTAAGAACAGAAGGATCTGATGATGTGCTTCTTATTAATGATAATTTGAGAGCCGCATACACCCCCTGGAGCGGAAAATGGGTTGACAGAACTATCTTCGATTTTGATCCGGCGCAAATCGCTAAATTCGAGCTCACCCGCGGAAACGAATCCATTTTGATAGAGAAAGACAATACCGGTGCGTGGAAAGTGTCTTCTCCTGAAGAATTCAAAGCCAAACCGGAAGAAGTAGAGAGAATGACTTCCGCTTTCTCAACCCTTAAGACAAATGATTTCGCCCAAATCACCGAAAAAGATAATCACGGTCTCGACAAACCGTCATATATAATTAAAGCCGTTTTAAACAACGGGCAGGAAAAGAAACTTTATGTAGGCAAAACAGACGACAAGAAACAGTATTACGCAAAAACCAATGAGAAAGAATATGTATACCTGCTTGCAGAATACCGGATTAATATGTTCAATAAAAATTTAAAAGATCTCAGGGAAACTGAAAAATCCAACGAAGGCATGACTTTAGAACAAGCAATAAAAGAAGCGAAACAAACCGAAGAAAAAGAACAGGATGCGCTGAATCAGCTGGATAAACTGATCCAACAGACAGAATCCAAAACCGCCGAACATTCAAACGATTCAAATAAAGGAATTAACATGGACAAAATACACATTGAAAAAACTAATGATGGGTCAACGCCTCCTCTGCCCATTAATGAGGAATCAAAACAATCCACTGTTACTATAGACGATAAAAGCCTTCCCCGGATTCTTATAAAAACAGTCAAAGGCGACATTATACTCGATTTATACGAAGATGATGCCCCGAACACCGTATCGAATTTTATCAACCTTATTGAAAAAGGGTTTTATAACGGATTAACTTTCCACAGAGTCATAAATGATTTTATGATTCAGGCAGGCGACCCAACTGCAACAGGTGCAGGCGGTCCGGGCTACACGTTTAAAGATGAGTTCAGTTCAAGAAAACACCAAACAGGAACCTTATCCATGGCAAACAGGGGCCCGAATACCAACGGGAGCCAGTTTTTCATTACCCATAAACCGACTCCATGGCTTGACGGCAAACACACCGTTTTCGGGCAGGTGGTTGAAGGACAGGATGTGGTTAACTCTATTGTTCAAGGCGATAAAATTTACCAGATAACAGTTTTAAAGAAACGTAATCATGAATATATACCGCAGGTTACCAAAGAATAAATTTCTGATTTTTCATTTTTACGTTGACTGACAAAAAAACTTGGATTAAAATACATCACAATTTTTTTATTTATACAGTGAGCTTACATTTATTTTATAAATAAACTCAATCCATAGAAAGGAGTATATCATGGTAACAAAAATAGGCATCAACGGATTTGGAAGAATAGGAAGGCAGGTATTTCGCATATTATTCGAGCAACCTGATTTTGAGGTAGCGCAGATTAACGATATCACCGATTCCAAAACTCTTGCGCATCTTTTAAAATACGATTCAGTTCACGGAAGGTTTCCTGCAGAGATAAAATCCGATCCGAACGCGATTTACGTAAACGGAAAAAAAGTTGTGGTTTCCGCGATAAAGGATCCGGCTCAGCTCCCATGGAAAGATACCGGAGTGGAACTAGTTGTCGAGTCAACAGGAGTATTCCGTAAGAAAGAGCAGGTTATGCTTCATGTAAAAGCTGGAGCGAAAAAAGCTCTTTTGACTGTACCGGCCAAAGATGAAGTCGACGCGACAATAGTGGTGGGAGTCAACAGCAATACTTTAAAGCCAACTGATCTTATAATATCCAACGCTTCATGCACAACCAACTGTCTTGCTCCGATGGTAAAAGTGCTTCATGAGAAGTTCGGAGTAATAAAAGGCCTTATGACTACTGTTCACGCGTACACAAACGATCAGCGTGTACTTGATTTACCTCATGACGATCTGAGAAGAGCCCGTGCGGCCGCGTGCAATATTATTCCCACAACCACAGGCGCGGCAAAAGCTGTGGGAAAAGTTATTCCTGAACTAAAAGGCAAGCTCGATGGTATGGCTCTTAGAGTCCCTGTAGCAGACGGTTCGGTAACCGATTTCGTGGCCATACTTAACAAATCCGTTACCAAAGAAGAAATTAATGCCGCTATGAAAGCCGCCGCGGAGCATGAATTAAAAGGGATTCTGGAATATTGCGAAGATGAAATCGTATCCAGCGATATCGTGCATAATCCGGCATCATGTATTTTTGATGCGCCTTCCACAAGCGTAATGGACGGCAACATGGTAAAAGTCATCGGCTGGTATGATAACGAATGGGGTTATTCAAACAGATGTGTTGATTTGTTAAGGCTTATGCGTGGTTAATAATTTTCATCTTTCTTAACGGCAACACATAGGAGTTATCATTATGGCTAAATTGTTCATAGAAGACCTTAAACTTGAGGGGAAACGCGTTCTTATTCGCGTTGATTTTAACGTCCCGCTGGATGATAACCTGAATGTAACCGACGATACCCGGATAAAAGAATCGCTTCCCACGATAAAATATGTAATTAATCATGGCGGGAAAGCCGTTTTGATGTCGCATCTCGGGCGTCCGAAAGGGATTACTGAAAAGCTTAGACTGAAACCTGTCGGAGAACGGTTATCCGCTCTTTTGAATAAAAAGGTAACCGCTTTATCGGAATGTATAGGCGATGATATTGTCAAATCGGTGATGGCAATGAATAATGGCGACGTAATTCTTTTGGAAAATCTTCGGTTTCACCCGGAAGAAGAAAAAAACGACCCTTCATTCGCTAAAAGTTTAGCTTCGCTTGGCGAGATATACATTAACGACGCTTTCGGAACGGCACATCGGGCGCACGCGTCTACGGAAGGAGTAACAAAATACTTCAAACAATGCGCTTGCGGGTATCTTTTGAAGAAAGAGATAGACTATCTTGACAAAGCATTGAAAAGCCCCGAGCACCCTTACGTTGCGATTATAGGCGGAGCAAAAATATCCGGCAAAATCGATGTAATTACCAGCCTCATTGATAAAGTTGACTCTTTATTGATTGGCGGGGGTATGTCCTACACATTTTTTAAAGCTATGGGATATGAAATAGGCAAATCTATTGTCGAGCTTGATAGAGTCGATATGGCAAAAGACATACTCGCTAAGGCAAAATCGAAGAATGTCGATTTAGTCCTACCTTGTGATATAGTTATAGCCGATGATATTACGCCAGAAGCGAAAACTCAGGTTGTATCCGCAACTCAAATTCCTGCGGATAAAGCCGGAGCAGATATAGGTCCGAAAAGTATAGAACAGTTTATAAAAAAGATCAATTCGGCGAAAATGGTTGTATGGAACGGTCCTGTGGGTGTATTTGAGATGGAGCCTTTCGCCAACGGTACAAACAGCATCGCAAAAGCTCTTGCGGAATCTGGCGCAATATCTATAGTCGGCGGAGGAGATTCCGTCGCTGCCATAAACAAATTCAATCTCGCTGATAAGATTACCCATATATCTACTGGAGGCGGAGCGTCTTTAGAATTCCTTGAAGGCAAAAAACTGCCCGGCATAGAGGCATTAACCGATAAGTGATTAAGGAGTTGAAATGAGAAAACCAATAATCGCCGGCAACTGGAAAATGAACCTTTCAATAAAGGAAGCTGTGGAGCTGGTTACCGGTTTAAAAAGGCAACTTTCGGGCGTTAATGATGTTGAGATAGTTGTTTGTCCACCGTTTACGCATCTTACAACTGTTAATGATGTTATTAAAGGTTCAAATATAGCTCTCGGTGCTCAGAATATATATTGTGAAAATAACGGCGCGTATACCGGCGAGATTTCCGCCGCTATGCTTAAAGATGTAGGCTGTGAGTTTGTTATTATCGGTCATTCCGAGAGAAGAGAATATTTTGCCGAATCGGATCAATTCATAAACAAAAAGATTAATAAAGCTCTTGAGTTCGGTTTAAAACCAATTATTTGTGTCGGAGAAACTCTTTCACAACGCGAATCGAATAAAACCGAACAGGTTGTAACTACCCAAATAAAAGGATGTTTAGCCGGATTAACCGAAGACCAGATGCTCCAATGCGTAATAGCATACGAACCGGTGTGGGCAATCGGTACCGGAAAAACCGCTACGAATGAACAGGCGCAGGAAGTTCATTGTCTAATTAGGGATTTGCTTAAGAATTTATTTTCTCAATCTGTATCGGAGAAAACCCGTATACAATACGGTGGTAGCGTAAAACCTGATAACATAGCCGGATTAATGAGTCAAAAAGATATTGATGGAGCACTTGTAGGCGGAGCGAGCTTAAAAGAAGATTCTTTCGTAAAACTTGTAAAATTTAAAGGATAAATCTTTAGTTTATGGAGAGCGGCAAACCATGTTGTATTCTATAATAATGCTTTTATTTATTATTTGTTGTTTATGCCTTGTTACGGTGATATTGATGCAGTCAGGAAGAGGCGAAGGCCTTGCGGGTGTATTTGGAGGCGGTGAAATGCAGTCGATGCTTGGTCCTAGAGCCGCCGATGTGCTTGAGAAGATAACATGGGGATTTATGATAGCTTTTTTTGTGCTCACTTTGGTTTTATCTCTTATGACGACTCACATGAAAAGTTCAATAACAAGTAAAATATCCGCTCAACAAACTCCTGTTCAAACGCAACAGCCTGCGGCGCCTGCTCAAGAAACTCCGGCTGTACCTGATCAGGGAACGCCTGCCGTACCTGAACAAAGCGAACAGGCTGTTCCGGCTGATTTACCGGCGGAGCCTTCACCTGTTCAAACAGTACCGGCTGGGGTTGAACCTGCACAACCGGTTCCTGTTCCTCCGGTTCCCGCTGAAGCTGTTCCTTCTCAGGAACAAGCTCCGGTTCCGCCTGCGGGAAGCGATTCAACCGGTAAAGATGCTCAATAACAATTTTTTACTTTTTGGTTTTTATATTTTTGTATGGTAAATAATAACAATCCGCTATTACAAGTTTCTAATCTTAAAACATATTTTTTTGTTGAAGAAGGTGTCGTAAAAGCGGTTGACGGAGTATCTTTTTCAGTCAATTCTCAGGAAACATTATGTCTTGTAGGAGAAAGCGGTTGCGGTAAAAGCATAACTGCTTTATCAATTTTGAGGCTTATCCAGAATCCTCCCGGTAAAATCGTAGAAGGAAAAATTACTTATAAAGATACTGATTTACTTACCCTTTCCGAACCTCAAATGAGAAAAATTCGCGGAAAAGAAATATCTATGGTATTTCAGGAACCTATGAGCGCACTGAATCCTGTGTTCACAATAGGATTCCAGATAGGCGAAGTTTTAAAAACGCATCTTGGTTTATCAAGACATGAAACCAGAAACCGCACTATCGAGATGTTAAAATTAACAGGTATTCCCGTTCCCGAACAGCGAATTAACGAATATCCGCATCAGTTGTCCGGCGGAATGATGCAGAGAGTAATGATATCTATGGCGTTAGCGTGCAATCCAACGCTGTTGATTGCGGATGAACCTACTACAGCGCTTGATGTAACAATTCAGGCCCAGATTTTGGATCTGATAGTCGGCTTGAAACAAAAGTTAAAAATGGCTGTGCTTTTAATTACCCATGATCTTGGAGTAGTCGCCGAGACTGCTGATAAAGTAGCTGTTATGTATGCGGGGAAAATAGTTGAGTTCGCTTCTGTCAGCGATTTATTCAAAAATCCCATTCACCCGTATACTATAGGGCTATTTAAATCTTTGCCTCATATTAAGTTATCGGAAAAGGCATTAAATCCGATACCGGGCGCATTGCCGGATCCGTTTAATTTTCCGTCCGGCTGTCCGTTTCATCCGCGTTGTTTTTTAAAAGAAGATATTTGTGAAACAGTCAAACCTTTGTTGGAATTAAAAGCAAAAGATCATTTTGCGGCATGTTTGATGAGGAAAAAATATGATCAATAATAATAATGATCAACTGATTGAAGTAAAATCGCTCAGGAAATTTTTTCCGGTCAAAAAAGGTTTTTTTTCTCGGATTCACGGTTATGTGAAAGCAGTGGATGATATTTCGTTCAAGATATCCAGAAAAAGTACCATTGGGCTTGTCGGAGAAAGCGGATGCGGAAAAACAACTGCTGGCCGCACAATACTGCGTCTTCTTGAACCAACATCCGGTGAAGTTATGTTTGAAAACAAACCTGTATTCAACTTAAAAGGAAAAGAACTTAAATCCATCCGCAAAGAAATGCAAATTATTTTTCAGGATCCGTTTTCGTCTTTGAATCCACGAATGACTATCGGATCGATTATATCCGAGGGTCTTCTAATCCATAAAACTGCCGACCGCAGAACCCGGATAGATAAGGCAAAAGAGTTATTAAAAATTGTCGGGCTATCTCCTGATTACTACAATCGTTATCCACATGAGTTCAGTGGCGGTCAGCGTCAGCGTATCGGTATCGCCCGGGCAATAGCGCTTAACCCGAAATTCATTGTTTGCGACGAACCGGTTTCAGCTCTTGACGTATCTGTACAGGCTCAGATAATAAACCTGCTAAAAGAACTGCAGTCGGAATTCGCAATTTCGTATTTATTTATATCTCATGATTTAAGTGTGGTTCGTTATATGAGTGATTATGTTTTTATAATGTATCTTGGAAGAATAGTTGAACACGGCCTATGTGAAGAAATCTTTCATAATCCTTTACATCCTTACACTCAGGCCCTTATTTCAGCCATACCCATACCTGATCCGAAAACAAAAAGAAACCGGATTATTTTGTCAGGCGATGTTCCATCACCGGTAAATCCGCCTCCGGGTTGTTATTTCAGCCCGCGATGCCCAAAAGCGATTGGCGAATGTTTTAAAAATTACCCTCCTCTTGAAGAGAAAACCAAAGGGCATTTCTGCGCCTGTTTGCGAGTTCCGGTTGTTTCTATTGACAAAAAGGGACTTAACGATGAAAAAAATTGAAATTTTCATTTTTTTGACTTTATTTTTTTTTGCCGTTTCATCGGCAATTACGCAGGAAAAAAAGTCCCTGCGTGATTTCATAACACTTCCGGTTACAGACAAATTCAATTCGCTGGTAACGGATGCGGATAGAAATAATCCTGCTCCTACTGCCGGCGGACAGATTATAATACGAATGCCGCTTGATCCGACCAGCTTAAACCCTATAACCGACAACAGCGCCCACACACAGGTTATTCTCGGCTACCTGTTCGATTCACTGATAACACGCCATTCCGAAACGCTTGAGTGGCTCCCATGGCTTGCGAAATACTGGCAGGAACGTGATTTGATCACTCTAAAAAACGGAAATATCATCGAAGGGCGTATTATAGCTGATAACGACGGTAAGATCACATTCGCTGAAAATGAAGGTAAACTTGTTCTTGGCAGGCATGATATAGCTACTCTGGATTTAACTGCGGGCAAAATATTGACAAAAGAAGGCAATGAGTATACCGGTAAAATCACACTGTATGAATTCACTGCGGAAATAGAACCTGTTAATTCAATTAATTCAAGGATAATTTCATACAATGATATTGCCCAATCAGGAGAAAACAAAAAAAATATTATAAAAAATTCCGTATATTATTTTACCATACGGGATGGGATAAAATGGCATGACGGATTTGATTTCACAGTCAACGATATAAAATTCAGTTTCGATACCATTGTCAATATGTATGTCGATGCCGCGCCTTTAAGGAGTTACTACAACGATATAAAAACAGTAGAAATAATCAATAAAAATACCGTCAAATTCGTTTATGGAAAATCATATTTTCTGTCGTTGAATTTATGCGGAGGAATTCCTATTTTTCCAAAACATGTTTATAAACCGGAACAATTCGGGGCGGATAAAGAAGCGTTCGGTAAATATTTCAATACTTCGCCCGTAAACCGCAATCCTGTCGGAAACAGCTGTTACCGGTTCGTTTCATGGGAAAAAGGGAAAAATATCATTATTGAAAAAGTTAAAGATTACTGGGCATCGACTGCCGGGCTTCCGTATTGGAAAAAAGGACAGCCTTATCTGGACAGGATAATCTGGACAATAATAAATAATAAAACCGCGGCGTTAAAAGAGCTTCAAAACGGGAAAATCGATATGGATATAGATATCGAGCCTGATATCTGGTTCATGCCGCAAACAACATCGCCTGAATTTACCGCTAAATTTGTCCGAGCTTACAATATAGTGCCTATGTATTCATATATCGGATGGAATATGGATACCGTATTTTTTAAAGACGTGAAAGTGCGCAGAGCAATGTCGCATCTCATTCCACTGGAAAAAATAGCGAAAGATATTCATTACGGGCTGGTAATTCAGGTTACAGGCCCTTTTTACATAAACGGCCCCATATATGATCACAGTTTAAAACCTTATGATTTTTCACTCGCTAAAGCCAAAAAACTATTAAGAGAAGCCGGCTGGGTTGACCATGACGGCGACGGAATAATCGACAAGGACGGTCAGAAATTCGAATTTGAATATCTCATACACAACGGCAGGGATTACCATCAGAAAATAGCGGATATAATAAAAGAAACGATCGAGCGCGCAGGAATAAAAATGCTGATACGTAAAATCGATTGGACCATATTCGCTCAAACCGTAGCCGATAGAAAATTCGATGCCGTTAGGTTCGCATGGGGATCCGGTATCGACGATGACCCTTACCAGATTTGGCATTCTTCTCAGATCGAGAATCGCGGATCGAATTATGTCGGTTATAGAAATCAAAGAGCAGATCAAATTCTTGAAATCGGACGCGAGACTTTTGACCCTATAAAACGCTGGACATTGTATAGGGAACTGCATCATATTTTATATGATGACCAGCCTTATACGTTTATGTTTTGTTTCCAGACATTGCTTTATTACAACAATAAGTTCAGAAACGTAAAATTATATTCTACTCAGCCAGGTTACGATTTACGTGAATGGTACATAAAAAAACCGGATATAAAAAATGATTGATTACATAATAAAACGGTTATTCTGGATGACATTCACCATATTTGGAATAATGGTAATTACCTTTTGTGTAACAAGATTAGCTCCAGGCGATCCTGCTTTGCTTAAACTTCAAGCTATGGGGCAGGCAAGCGCGCGCAATCAACAGTTATCGCAACAGCTAATTGAAGATACAAGAAAACTATACGGATTTGACCGTCCACTTATATTCAACCTAAAAAACGAAAATGTAAAAACCAATACTTATAACCTGGCAAAAGATTTAACCAGCGCAAATGAATACACAAAACAGTTTGCCTATAATCAGCTTTTAGAAATAGGCGCGGCAGTAATTCCATACCTAACGCAACTTCTTAATGATCAGGAATTTTTTAATCAATACGACACTCTGCTTGAAATACTCGCAACCCTAACAGCTTTTAATTTTCCTCCTGAAAGCGCTACCAGTGATAAAATTGATTTATGGAAAAAACACTATTCCGAAACTTCACAGCTATATTCATCCGATTATCACATCCAGCTTGTCAGAAAAATACTTGAAGGAAACGATGAATCAAAACTTGAATCACAAACCAAACTTCTAAAAGCAGGTTCCTCGGCGCTGGATACCATTTTATCTTTAGGTTTTAAGAACAAATATCGAAATTCTGCCGATTTATTCAATCTTGCCGCGCAGATAACGAAAAAGTCATGGTTTATAGTTCCAGGCATGACGGAAAAAGAAAAAAAAGCCGTTATCCGCAACTGGGAAAGCTGGTGGAAAAACGAAAAATATAAATACTCTTTTTTTAATGCCTGGGAAAAATTCATTAATATATTTTCTGCAACTCAATTCGGTAAATGGTTTTCAATGGTTCTTTCCCTTGATTTTGGGGAATCTTATTCTTACCACGTACCGGTAACCGATCTTATTAAAGAACGACTGCCGGTATCGCTTCAGTTAAGTTTAATATCTATTTTCATAACTTATATCATAGCCATACCGCTTGGTGTTTTTTCAGCGACACATCAATATACCATGTCCGATAAGATTATTACTGTAATATTGTTTATTCTGTATTCGCTTCCAAGTTTCTGGCTGGCAAATATGCTGATTTTATTCACCACCGGCGGTGATTTTCCAATGATTTTCCCGAGCAGATACCTTCACTCTCCCGGTGCGGAAACCTTTCCTTTTTTTAAATGGTTTCTCGATTGGATCTGGCATTTGATTTTGCCTATAACCTGTCTTACTTACGCCGGATTTGCTTATGTTTCGCGCCAGATGCGAGTCGGGATGCTTGACATTATTCGTCAGGATTTTATAAGAACCGCCCGCGCAAAAGGATTGAGCGAACGCTCAGTTATATTCAGGCATGCGCTCAGAAATGCTCTTATTCCGACAGTAACTTTACTTGCTTATTTACTTCCTGCCCTTCTTGGAGGAAGCGTAATTATTGAAGAAATATTTACCATTGAAGGTATGGGTAAACTTTCTTTTGAAGCAATCTTGAATAGAGATTACCCGATAATAAACGCAATAGCGTTTTTTTCGGCTTTTCTGACATTAATAGGCATGCTTCTTACAGATATAGCTTATGTTTTTGTCGATCCGAGGATAACTTTTGAAAAATGAAAAAAAATACACATGGTTACATTGAATTAACTCTATCGCAGTTTTATAAAAACAAACTCGCTGTATGCGGTGTATGGATTATACTTCTATTATTCTTCACGGCAATTTACGCGCCATTACTTGCGAACAATAAACCCGTTATCATATATGCAAAATTTCACGAGTTATATGAAGATAACTTTTACGCTCTCATTTCAAATATTCAAATTCATATTGATAGATATATGGAAACCAAATCCACCCACCATCATGTATCGTCAGCAAATAACCTGAAAAATATAAAAAATTCTTTTAATTTAGTAAAACGCCATCTTTATGAAAACAAAAGGCTAACGCTTGAGGAATTTGAACAAAAATTATATCGATCTTTTTCAGCAAACGATATCAAAGACGCCAAAGAAATTTTGTCTTTAATAAACAATTCCTTAGATCCGTACAAAACTGAGATAAAAAACATTATCAGGTTTCCTGTATTAAACAATCTTTCTTTTCTTGACATTTTTTTTATGATTTTTTTTCCATTATTTTTTATACTTGTTATTTTGAAAAACATGTTTCGCCGGAACAAACTGCAATTAAAAATAAAAAAAGAACTTATTATTTGTATATCCATATCATCATTATTAGCTGTAACTTACTTTTTATCAACAACCTATTATTTTGATTCCGCAAATTACAAAGATATCATCCATTCCACTCCGCAAAATAAAATTTTTTATATTATGCCACCTGTTCCTTACGGTGAAAATGAAAATATAATTTCCGAATCAAGCCAAAAACCTTCATGGCTTATATCTTCAAAAACTAATACCGCCAATTACCATTATCTTGGTACCGACACCAATGGCAGAGATGTTTTATGCCGCATGATATGGGGTACAAGAATATCCATGTCGGTCGGATTTATTGCTGTAGGTATATGTTTTCTCATAGGGATTTTTTTCGGTTCGTTAGCCGGCTATTTCAAAGGATGGGTTGATGTCTCAATATCCCGATTAATTGAAGTGGTTATTTGTTTTCCGGTATTTTTTCTTATTTTAACCGTTCTTGCGTTTTTACGACCAAGTATTATTAATATTATGGTCGTTATCGGCATAACAGGCTGGACAGGCATAGCAAGGCTTTGCAGAGGCGAATTTCTTAAACATGTAACCCAGGATTATGTAACTGCCGCAACAGCTCTTGGCGCATCGCATATAAGAATTATATTCAAACATATTCTCCCAAACGGACTGGGCCCTGTACTTGTCGCTGTTTCTTTTGGAATAGCCGGCGCTATCCTGACTGAATCGGCTTTATCTTTTCTCGGATTCGGAGTACCACAGCCGACCGCAAGTTGGGGCGATTTGCTCAATAACGGCAGAAATAACATTCAGGGAACATGGTGGCTGACCATTTTTCCGGGCATGGCAATATTTATCGCGGTAACCGCGTTTAATCTTGCTGGAGAAGGACTACGAGACGCTCTCGATCCGCGTTTAAAGCAAGACTAAATATATTTTTTTATTAGAAATATATTTACAAATTAATTTTTATCAGATATATTTTAAGCTCTAAATGATATATATTGATACTCATATAGTCAATCACCGCCGGGGTGGCGGAACTGGCAGACGCGCTAGGTTGAGGGCCTAGTGGGAGTAATCCTATACGGGTTCAAGTCCCGTCCCCGGCATTTTCCAATCTAATTTTATCTATTTATTATGTAAAATATTATATAAAAAAGAGGGTGAGTTTTTTGAGCTCACCCTCTTTTTTATATATCGTTTTTTGCCAAAACCTTATCGCTTTCACTCAGATTACCTGCGACAACCAGCAACCCCAAGTTTCAGCTCAACTATTTGACAA
>Ga0067045_1027426_pt1 | contig 145861 bp, 135 predicted proteins | sample TerdegcTABiofilm_FD_59184 | JGI IMG/M metagenome (GOLD analysis project Ga0067045, IMG submission 59184) | Combined Assembly of (Gp0054472, Gp0054536) Wastewater bioreactor microbial communities from Singapore -Terephthalate degrading...
TCTTGGAGTCCATTCCAAGAGTAAGTAAGGGACCTAGAGGTAGATAAGCAAGACAGCTAAGTGAATTTGAGAATAGGAGTCTGAAGGATTCGTTAGGGACCTACGGCTTATTGTTTTTATATACTACCTAGGAATTTTTCAATTGGAACTTTTTTCTAAGCATTTTCTAAGTATAACTTAAGTAGTATTAAAGTTATTAGTTTTAGAATAAGTATATGAGTAAAAAATCTAACCTAAGAGGTGAGTGAAATGAAGAAGATTTTGAAAGTAGTATCAGTCTTGTTGGGATTGAGTATCATCTTTTACTCTACCGCTGTTATTTCGGCTACAACTACACTTACAGCAGAAGAGATAGAGGATATACTACATATGAGGGAGGAGGAAAAATTAGCAAGAGATGTATATATTACTCTATATAATATATACAAAGTGCCAGTCTTTAATAATATATCAAAATCCGAACAAACTCATATGAATGCAGTAAAAACTCTTATTGATAGGTACCAATTGGAAGACCCTGTAACTGACGATGGAATTGGAAAGTTCTCTAATCCCAAATTTACAGAACTTTACAATACACTAATAGAAAAGGGTAAAAAGTCAGTGGTAGATGCACTTACAGTAGGGGCGTTAATCGAGGACTTAGACATTAAAGATCTACAAGAAGCCTTAAAGAGAACCGACAAATCAGACATAAAGTTAGTCTATGAGAACTTAACGAAAGGTTCTAAAAACCATATTAGGGCTTTTATAGGTCAGCTACAAAGATATGGTCAAACCTATACTCCAACATATATAACTAAGGAAGAATTAGAAGAGATACTTTCAAGTAGATAAGTTCTCAAATGTAATCTCTTTCTAAAAACTCCTTTCTGGTTAGACCTGACAAATTACGATCAGAAATCTAACCAGAAAGGAGTAATTTTTTAATACTCTCTATTACTATAAAAATTTATCACTGAATAAATGCTTGAAATTCCATAAGCATACCTGTATAATCTTTAAATAAGGAGAAATAAATGTGTTTTTATACGGATAACTTAATATTACACAATACAAAGTCTTTTCAATACATAAGAAGTACAGGAAAAAGATTATGGGCAAAGGAAAAGAAGTTAGCAATAGTATCTTCCCAAAAAATTAGAAATCTTAAACTTTCTTACAAAATTTTAAGAAAAACAGCAAATTTCTTAGGGGTTATATGTCTTCATAATAATATTTTGAGCCCTTATATTGGAGATAAATTAAAGCAGGGATTTGAAGACTCTCTAAAAATTCCATAATTAGGAGGTGTTTTGGTATGAAGAGATTTTTTAAGGGTTCACTGATTTTGGCTTTGTGCATTTCCCTAGTTTTAGGAGCTTTATCTGTAGCCTATCCTCAACAGAAGAGCACCTTAGGACAGTACCCAACAATAAAAGGCTACGAGAAGGCTACAGGTAAGAAGATTACAAAATTCAACGAAGCCCCAATGCTACAAGAACTGGTAAAACAAGGCAAACTCCCATCAGTGGAGAAGAGACTACCTGAAGAGCCTGCTGTTGTAGAACCTATAGAAGAGATAGGTCAATATGGAGGGACTTGGAAAAGAGCAGCATTAAGTCCAGCCGATACTGTAATCCATGCTAGAATTGGTTATGAACCTCTTGTAAGAATGGCAAGAGACGGAAAGTCAGTAATTCCAAATGTCTGCCAATCATGGAAGATATCCGAAGGAGGTAGAGTATTTACTTTATTCTTAAGGAAGGGAATGAAGTGGTCTGACGGTGAGCCGTTTACTGCCGATGACATTTACTTCTGGTACAGTGATGTTCTCTCAAATAAAGAAATAGCTCCTACATTTCCTAGTTGGCTTACAGTAGGAGGAGACCCAGTAAAGGTAGAAAAAGTAGATGATTATACTATAAAATTTAGATTCTCTCGCCCATATCCCCTGTTCTTAGAATATCTAGCATCACCTTCAGGTATAGGGATAATAGATTATCCTAAGCATTATCTAAAACAATTTCATCCAAAGTATACATCAAAAGAGAAACTAGATGCAATGGTTAAAGAGGCAGGATTTCAGGCTTGGTATCAACTCTTCTCTAATAAAGCCCAGGCTTATACAAACCCTGCATTACCTTCAGTAAGGGCTTGGGTCTTAAGGTCAGAGCCTACTGCCACAAGAATAATAGCAGAGAGAAATCCCTATTATTGGAAGGTAGATCCAGAAGGAAATCAACTCCCATACATAGATAGGGTCGCTTGGGATTTAGTACAAAATACCGAAATGATTACCCTAAAAGCAGTGCAAGGTGACATAGATATGCAAGGCAGAAATATTGCCTTCAAAGACTATACTCTGCTTATGGAAAACAGAGACAAGGGGAATTACAGAGTATTCCTCTGGGATGATGGGAAAACTGGAAGCGCAGTATTCTTTAACCAAAATTATAATAAAGATAAATATATAGCAAGTCTACTAAGGAATGTGAAATTTAGAACTGCTTTATCCTTAGCCATCAATAGAGATGAAGTTAACCAACTTATATATCTTGGACAAGCACCGCCCACATATATGATGTTCCCAATAAAATCTCTTCAGAATGACCCTGAGATAAGAAAGCTCTATGAATATAATATAGCAGAGGCTAATAGATTATTAGACAGCATAGGACTTACAAAGAAAGATAAGGATGGTTTCAGATTAAGGCCCGATGGGAAACCTATTCAGCTTGTAATTACTACAAATCTTGGATATGCCATTCATCCTGATGTTATGGAACTGATAGCCCAATACTGGAATAAAGTCGGTATAAAAACAGCAGTTGATGCAATTTCAGGTTCTCTATGGTGGCCAAGGATTCAAGCTAATGACTACCAGATAGCTGGATATACAGCTGAATTTAATAGTAATTCTTTCACAATAACTTATTCTACAGTATCCTTAGTGCCTTCTGGTTCTGGTAGTTATTGGTGTCCTCTTTGGGCATCATGGTATACAAGTAGAGGAAAGACTGGGGAAAAACCTACTGGAGACGCTCTGAAATTAGTTTATATCTTTGACAAGATAAAACTTACTACTGACCAGAAGGAAAAAGAAAAGCTAACCGAAGAGATGTTTAGAATATGGGCAAAGAATCTTTGGGTAATTCCTACTGCGGGAAGTTATAGCCTACCAGTAGTAGTTAAAAACAACTTTAGAAATGTTCCTAAAGACGGTACATTATCTTACCCACTATTAAGTCCTGGTTATCTAAATCCAGAACAATTCTTCATAAAAGAATCTAAGTAGAAGATCTTATTTTAGGGGATGGCAAGTTGCCATCCCCTTATAATTTTATTAGAACAGTAATTCTAGATTATAAGACCTGTAAGACGCTTTTCATCAATAAATCTAAAATATATCTTAAAGTTAATATTTTATGCCCTTACTCGATGCTATGGCAAATACGTCAAAAGCTGAGTATACATGCCATATAATAGGTAAGATTATACTGATGCCGTAAGTAGAATCTATCAAAAGAACCCCAACTACCCAAGCCCCTATACAGACTAGAAAATGAGTAAGAGCTCTATCATTGATTTTAAGAAGGTAATGTCCTAAGCCGGGGACAAGTAGGGATAAAATACTTGCTGTAATTATAGTTTCTTGGTAGTATCCTTGTTCCTTCTCTGCAGCAAATGCCCCTGCAGTAACCTGAAGAGTAAAAACTACCACTAGAAAGAAAGTCACTAAAAATTCTATACGCTTCATTTAACCCTCCCAATAAAAGTTTTTTATCATTGTAATAATAAAAATTACCAAGAGGGATACAATTGCCATCCCTCCTGGTTTTATATATTACTCTTTTATAAAGTATTGCTCTGGATTCGTATACGAGAACTGAAGCAAAATCCATTCATAAAATGTCTTTTGGGGAACATTCTTGAAGTTCTTCTTAACAACTACAGGTATAGGAGCTAACCCTACAGTTCCAATACTCCAGGCATTTTCAGCGCTAAGTTTTATAAGCTCTTTACCTATCTTTATCCTTTCTGCTTCATCTATAGTTCTTAGAAATCTATCATACATATACATAGCCCTTAAAACATCACCAGTAGGCTTTTCTCCAGTCTTTCCTCCAGAAGAATACCACTGAGCGTATAATGGTGCACCGGTAGTAGTTATTACAGGGAATATAAATACAGGCTGAATTAATGGTGTCAAACCTCTTCCCCATGCCCATACCATTATGTCAAACTCTGTGCTTGCTCTTCTTATATCGTATAATGATCTATCCATAGACTTATATGCAACCTTAAGTCCAACAGCATTCCAATATTTAGTAACTAAGGATACTACATCAGGCCATGGACCATAACCACCTACAGGTGTAAATTCTATAGTCAATTGTAAAGGCTTACCATCTGGCCTTAGTCTATAGCCATCCTTATCTCTTTTACTAAGTCCTGCCTTGTCTAGATATTCATTTGCCTTCTTGGGATCATACTCAGCATATAGTCTCTCAAGACCAGGAGTATAGTAAGGACACTCTGGCACAACTGTAGCATGTCTAGGCTGAGCTAGACCTAGATAACAGAGCTTATTTATCTCATCTCGATTTATAGCGTAAGAAAGTCCAATCCTAAAGTTCTTATTGTTAAATAGTGCCTTTAAAACTGGATCTTTATGATTTAGATTAGGCATAAATGCACACATCGAACCTAATGCAGTAGGCCAGAGAAGGAGATTATATCCTCCCTTTGCCTCATTCTCTTTCAAAAGTGGATAATCTGTTAGATTAAGATGTCCAAATTCAAAGTCAAATTCCCCTGAAAGTGTCTTCATAGTTGCAACTTCTAAACTTTCAACTACAGTTGTAGTTATCTTATCTATATACGGCAACTGGTTACCTGCAGGGTCTATCTTAAAGTAATAAGGATTTCTTTCTAAAATCTGCGAACTTCTACCTGCAAGGGGAGTAGCTACCTTCCAAGCAGAAAATACAGGACAGTCAGGATTTATATAGAAATCTGCTCTATTCCAAAAAAGGGCATACCAAGTATTAAAACCCATTTCTTTAGCAGTTTTTTCTAATTGATCTTTAGGAGTATATTTAGGATGGAACTGCTTAAGATAATGTTTTGGATGTATCATTCTAGAAAGTGTTCCCCCAGCCCCACTACCCTGGAAGCATATATTCTCCAAGAATACGACATTAGGTTCTTTAAAAGTAAAACTCACAACATAATCATTTATCTTTTTTACTACCACCGGAGTATCCGCCACAACAAGCCAAGACGGAAAAGAAGAGGTAAGCTCCTTATTCTGAAGTATGTCTTCATACCAGAATAATATATCATCAGCAGTCAAAGGTTGCCCATCCGACCATTTTAATCCCTTTCTTAGATAAAAGACAAATTCTCTATATGCTCTCTTTATTTCCCACTTTTCTGCCACATTCGGCACTATACCGTTTCCTGTTCTATTCCACTTTACTAAAGATTCAGCAAACATTGGTGCGTATACTGTAATATCTCCAGGACCAAGTATAGCAAACTTCCATGTACCACCATATTTACCTATCTCTTCTATAGGTTCTACTACAACAGGGTTTTCGGGTAGTCTCTTTTCTAATGGCGGAAGTTTCCCTTGCCTTACCAATTCCGCTAATTGTGGAGACTCATTGAACTTTGAAATTCTTAACTTGGTTAGTTTTTGATAGTCCTCAAAATTATACTGCCCTAACGAAGGCTTCTCTTGACTAAAAGAAAAAGAGACACATCCTAAAATTAAACTTACCACCATTAAAACAGAACACACAACCTTTAATCCTTTCATCAGTAACAGCCTCCCTCTAAATTATAAATTTTTGTAAACTCTACCTTAGTATTTTAAAACCTACAGTCCTACCTTGCCCTTATACTAGTAGCCCAGGCTCTATAGCTTCCATTCTATTCATACTACCTGTATCTGTCAAGTATTATACGATTTTTTAACTTTTGCTGTGAAGAGTTTATACTTTCTGACAGCATCTTCTACTTTAGTACAGTAGAAGACTATAGCTTACTTGCTAAATTTACTAAGAGGTTATAGGTAAACCAGCCATCATTTGTCGAGAAAGCCTCAAGCTTAGCATTAACCGAATCTCTATGTATCCCTATTCCATCTGAATATGAGGTAAAAGAAACAATCTTATTATATGGTATCCTAAAGGATTTTATCTTTCCTCCAAAGTATATATTTTTATTGGTAATGCAAAGGATTCCTTGATCAACTAGTGTAAGTTTTGTTTCATTAATAAAACTATCACTAGCAATCTTTAGTATTTCCTCTCTTTCCACATTACTTGTTAAAGAAGAGGCGATCATAGAACTTATCGAGGATACCCCTTGATTATACTTTTCCCTACACTCCCTATGTTCTTTTCTTAAAAAGCCAGCAGGTTTTCCACAAAATCTACATAAACCCATACAAGCCCTCCTCCTTTAAGATATCAACTTTAACCAAACTATATTATACTATTAACCAAATAATCAAAATTACAGTATTATGCAGTGCTTTCCTGTTCATACACTACTTTACAAACAAAAATTTTTGGATTATAATATCTTCCAAATTGTAGCATAGGGTCCACTTATAAGATTTAGGACCCAGATTTTATGATAGTAAAGTAAACTTGTAGCTACCCTATGAGGGGTAAAAGAAGGTAGAATGTTCCCTTTGTTTATATATCTCCTTACATTTTGTAGCTGTCCTGCAAGAGCCTGATAGATGTAATAGTATCTCTAATCTAGAGTTATCTATTTCCTTTATTATAGGGGAAAGGGGGAAAGTTAGATGTATTCTCTTATATTAGAATGCAAGGTTATTACTCCGATGTTTATGGCAGGAACAGATGGAAAGACTCCTGAACTTCGACCTTCTGAATTTAAAGGGATGATGCGCTTTTGGTGGAGAGCATTAAAAGCCAATAATGATATAGAAAGATTAAGAAAAGAGGAAAACGAAATTTTTGGTGGAACAGGAAAAGGAGAGGGAAAAAGTAGAGTATGGCTAAAAATTCCGGAATATAACTTTTCTATAGGGAATGATATTCGAATAGAGATAAGTGGTTATAACGGAATAAAATACTTATACTATTCCACATTTTCTCTAAAGAATAAAGGGGAGCCTATTATAAGAAGTTATATTAACCCTGGAGGTACTTTTAAGATTAACCTCTGCTCTTTTGAAGAGCAATCCTTTAATCGATCACTAGCATCACTCTGGCTTGCTATCTATCTCGGTGGATTTGGGACAAGAGCGAGAAGAGGTGCTGGAAATATAGCAATAGAGGAGATAAATGATAGACTTTCAGAACAGAGCGAATTAAATTTTATCTGTAACGCCGATTCAAAAAAAGATCTAAAAATATGGCTCAGCCAAAATATAGGGGTTATAAAAAGCATAATAGGACAGGCTAATGGAACCTCTAATTATTCAGTTTTAAAAAAAGGCAGGATCTTAATATTTGATCCTAAGGACTCATGGAAAGATGCTTTAAATTTTCTAGGTGAAAAATTTAAAGAGTTTAGAAACCAAAATAAATCTAGAATCTTTGAAACCGCAGTCTTTGGAATGCCAATAATGCATTCCAGATTTAGAGTAAGGATAGTTCCATACGACAATAGAGGAGAAAGAGTATTAGATAGATGGTCTTCTCCACTCTTTATAAGGATTTTAAAAGGAGAAAAAAAGAAATACTTCCCCATTCTTACTCAGCTTTCTCCGGGAGGCATTAGCTTTGTAGGTAAAGAGGAGTCGATTAAAAAGGGAAATTGTGGGAAAAAGGTTAAAGCAGAATTTAAAACAGATCTTCTATATGAATTTATTTATTGGTTAAAAAGATTTGAAAGTGAGGAGATCGAGTTATGAGCAATTTTTCTCAGAAATTAAAAGCATTTTTTCATGATTCCATAGATAAATGTCTAAATATTCAAACTCATGAAAGTAGAGCAAGGGAGTATGCTAAGAGATTCAATGTGCTAAATTTGGAAGAAGCGAACGGATCAGATAGAATTGCATCTTGCATGGAAAGGAGTCTACTCCCTAAAAATAAAATCTATCAGGACATTAATGAAATAAGGCATCCCTTTAGTGCTGGTAAAATAGAGGTTTCTATAGACATTCAAAAGAGTCTAGATACTTTTAAGAAATTCTTTGAAGATTTGACAATAAATAGCGAATATGACGATAAAAAGAAGTTTCTCTTTCTTTGGAGGAATTTACAGGACTTAGCTTTTAAGGCTTTCCAAGGCAAAGAAATAGCAAAATGCTTACCTATTCTACCAGCAGATACTAGAGTTCCTGACCATTCAATATGGGAGCATTTAAAGATAACTACTGCCGTTAGTGCGGGTGTAATAGATAGATCAATAATACAAAAAAATTCTCTTTTCCTTTTTACAATTGGACCAGTTCAGTCATTTATATCACAGGCAAGAAAAACGCAAGACTTCTTTATGGGAAGCTTCATCCTTTCGTATATCTCATTTATAGCAATGGAAATAATTATTGATAAATTTGGACCTACTGCTATAATTTATCCAGATCTCTACAAACAAGCTCTAATGGATTGGTGGCTGAAAACTCAAGTAGGTATTGAACCAATTGGATACGAAGAGGATACTCTTACAGTACCTTCAATACCTAATCGATTTGTAGCTATTATTCCTTATACAAAAAAAGAAGAAATTCAGGAATTAGCAGATGAGTTGACTAAAAGGATAAAAGAAGAAATATTTGAAATCAAAGAGGAAATTCTAAAAGAATTAAAAATAAAAGCTTCGAATAATACAGAAGCCAAAATAAACTTCCAATTATCAGAGTTTCCAAATATTTATTGGACGGCAATTCCTTGGAAGATAGGAGAGGAAGATATTACAATCGATGATTTACAAGGTTTTCTAGAAGAGAAAAAATTGGATGCATTTAAAAAATTTTGGAAGTTTGCAGAGGGATATAGTGAATATGGACCTAATATTGGCTTATTATATGAGCTTCTCTATTCTGCACTAGAAAAATCTCTTGGCGCAAGGAAGAATCTTAGAGACTTTATTCAACCTAATGTTGAAGAAAGAGGGAGAAAATGTTCTGTCTGCGGAGAACTAGATGTTATCTTCTTTAAGGAAAGCTTGAATAAATCAAAATTCCAAAAATATAATCCTGACGCTATAGATCTCACAGAAGACAAGAATTCAGCTGAATTCTTAGAGGACGGAGAAGGATTATGTATCCTATGCTTTATTAAAAGAACCTTCAAAGTATACTTACAAAAGAAATTGAGTGAAAAGGTTTTTAGAGATTTTACTTTTCCATCTACTGCTGAAATAGCTTCTGCAGATTTTAAAGAAGAAGCTCTAAACAAAGCGAAAGACAAATACTTTAACTATCAAAACAACATAAGAAAAACACTAAATACTTTCCCAAAAGTAAAACCTATACCAAAACTTGTAGAATCTTTCGATAATAATGAGAATCTTGAAGGTGAATGGTTTTACGAAGAGAACCTAAGGCAGAAATATATAAAGAAAGTATTAGGAGAAGATATAGCAGAAGAGAAGATAGAGGAACTAAAAAGACAGCTAAGAAATTTAACTAATGACACAGGATCACCAAAGTCATACTATGCCATAATTCACTTTGACGGAGATAATATGGGGAAATGGCTCTCAGGAGAACTTCTACCAGAGATAGAATATACTTACAATACGGAAACATGGGAAAAATTATCACAAGAGTTCAAAGACGGCTTATTGAGTAATTTACCAAAAAATCAACACAATAAACCCCGTAAAATACTTACTCCAGCTATTCATGCTTCTCTTTCAAGTGCCCTTAGAAACTTCTCTGTTGAGCTAACAAGGAAAATTGTAGAACGAGAACATCTAGGTAAACTTATTTACGCTGGCGGAGATGATTTATTAGCTCTAATAAATTTAAGAGATCTTTTTATTGTTATGCAAAAGCTTAGGGCCTCATTTTCCGGTAATATAGTGATAAAAAGTGGGTCTATAGAGGTTGCCTGGAATAATAAGAAAGGCTTTTTAGAAAAGGACGGTAGATATATGTTAACTATGGGAACAAATGCGACGGCTTGTGTAGGAGTTGTAATAGCTCATTATAAAACTCCATTACAAATAGTAATAAGAAAAGCTTTTGAAACAGAAAAAATGGCTAAAAGTATTAGTGGAAAGGATGCCTTTGCTATATGTCTTATGAAGCGTTCAGGGGAAGAAAGAGCAACAAAAGCTAAGTGGATATATGAAGATAGGGATACTATAGAATTACTAAAAGACCTAGAAAAGAGATTTGACGAGAGTAAAGAGAAAATAGAAGGGTATTTCTCTGATACATTTATTTATAAACTGAATAGAGAGTTCATAAGATTAAAGGAGGAAAATAGAAGTTATCTAAAATCCCAAGAGATCTTTAATAATGAATTGAAAAGACTACTTTCTCGTGCTTACAATGGTCCCAAAACAGGGAATGAAAGAAAGGCGTTTATAGAAGAAACATGGGAAGATTTAAAGAATTTATTCTGGGAAATGCATGGTAACCTAGAAGATTTTACTAATCTTCTCCATATTGTAAGCTTTATGGTTAAAGGAGGTAAAGAATGATTTGTAAAGTAAGCCCTAGAGATACGGTATTCTTTAGAACTGGAAGACCTTTTAGTATGGGGGACGAAACTTGGTCAGACAGTACATTTCCCCCATATCCATCAAATTTTTACGGAGCATTAAGAACCTTTATTATATTCAGTCGTGAAGGGCTTCAAGCTTTTAAAGAAGGTAAATATATTAATGATATCGGCTCTCCAGAAAGTAAGGGGAATATGATAATCTATGGACCTTTACTCTATAATGATATTGATCTATTCTTTCCTATACCACTAGATTTAATAGAAGTCAAAGGAGATAATGAAAAGGAACTAACCCCTCTAGATAATATTAGTACTCCAAAAATTTTCACTTCTAACTATCCTTTTGAAAATATTTTAGTTTATAAGGGAGAGTCAGATATAGATACGCCCAAAGGCTTTATAGATAAACCTTCTTTAAAAGACTATCTGTCTGGAGAATTTAAAAATCTATTCAAAAGAGAAGTTAGTGAATTCTACAAAACTGAATTAAAGATAGGAATAGCTAGAGAAAAGAATACCCTTACTTCGAAAGAAGGATATCTATACCTTATTCCATTAACAAGGTTAAAAGAAGATATTAGCTTTGTAGTAGAAGTGCAAAATGTAGAAGATATGCCCAAAAGAGGGTTACTTCAGCTGGGAGGAGAAGGGAAAACTGCTCTATTAGAAGAAGTCAATGACGATTCACTAAATGATTTAAAGAATTTACACATCAATTTAGATAATGGATACTTCAAACTATATCTAGCAACACCATCTATATTTAATAATGGATTTCTCCCTTCTTGGATAGATAAAGAGTCTTTAGAGGGAGAAAAAGATGGAGTCAGAATAAAACTAGTAACAGCCGCAATAGGAAAATTAATAAAAATTGGAGGATGGGATTTGGCAAATAAAAGACCAAAACCAATGTATAATGCTGTTCCAGCAGGAAGTGTTTATTACTTTAGAATCCTTAACAATTGTCCATCTGAAAAAGTTAAAGAAATCTTCCACTTCAAAAATATTTCTGATGTAAATCCAGAAGAAGGATTTGGTTTAAGTTTAGTCGGGAGGTTTAAAATATGAAAAAGGTAATTACTATGGTTGGAACTTCTATATTTGAAAATTGTCTTAAAAACAGTGAAAAGGATATAAAACCCTATTATGAAGCTCTAAAAGAAAAGCGTTTTAAGGATTGTGAAAATGAAAAAGATAGGATTAAGAGGCTAAAAAGGATAATCTTAGACTGGTTTGACAGGGAAATCAAAAAAGAGGATACTTCTGCTGAAATAAAGAGTTTAGTAAAATTAAAACAAGAAATAAAAGAAGACTTTGAGATATACCTTCTACACTCTGATACAATCCTGAGTTACTTAGCCGGAGAAATTATAAAAGAAAAGATCAAAGATATAAAAGAATTTGAGAACTTAGAAGAAGACTATATAAAGCTTGTTAATATAGAGTATCTACAAATATGGAATAGAAAGGAATTTAATAAAGGGATGTCAAACCTTATCAGTAAAGTCTACGAGATAACTCAAGGCTATTGGCAAAATATAATAATCAACATAACAGGGGGATACAAGGCAACAATTCCCTATTTAACAATCCTTGCTCAAATAAATGGATGTCCAGTCTATTATATCTTTGAAGATACAGATGCATTGATAAAAATCCCGAATATTCCTTTTTCATCAGAATGGTACGATTTAGATAGATTAGGAAAGTATGAAGAAGAGCTAAAAATGCTTGAAAAAGGAATATATAGGAAGGATGACTTTGCGAAGATTAAGAACAGTGAATTTTACAAAGAATTCAGTTTCTTAATCTGGGAAGATGATATAGATGGACAAACGATAGCGGAACTGAATCCTATAGGTAGAATAATTTATGAAAAATATAAAGAGAAATATTTTTCCTTCTACTGCACAGAAGAGGCTTCTTCAAAGATAGAATCTGATGAAAAATTAAAGTTACTAATAATGAAACAATTTTCTAATAAACAGATTAGAAAGAGTAAAACGGAGAAAAAGAATGAACATCTAGTCTATGATGCAGGAGATAATTCTCTTAGACTCTTTTATAGAGAAAAAGAAAACAATATCTATATTTATAAAGCATTCAATAACCATGATGAATACATTAGATATCTAGAAAAAACTCCTTATAGTGAAGATTTACTAAATCAAAGCTTTATCCTTAAGAGGATAAAAAAGGAGGGATGAGAATTATGTTTAGAGAGTCAAGATTATTTTTTATAATTGCCGAGAGCCCACTTCATTCTGGAAGCGGAAGTGAAGTGGGTTTAGTAGATTTACCAATCCAAAGAGAGGTTTATACGGATTTTCCTAAAATAGAAAGCTCAGGACTTAAAGGGTCTATAAAGGAAGCATTTGAGAGCTCTACTAAAGAAATAGAACTAGACAATACTCCAATAAAAGTAAACGATAAGAAAATGATAGAACCGATATTTGGTCCAGAAGAAGGAGATTTATATGCAGGTGCCATAGCCTTTACTGATGCTAAGATATTACTCTTTCCAGTAAAATCCTTAAAGGGAGTTTTTGCTTGGATAACCTGTCCAATGGTACTAGAGAGATTAAAAAGAGATATAGAGACATTGGAAATAAATGTTGATGCTCTAAAAATTAACTTTAAAGAATTAATCAATACTGTCCCTAATGGTTGTGAATTGTCAATCTCATCAAAAGTAGTCCTTGGGGAGTTTACTTTTGAGGTAAAAGAATGCGATAATACAAAGGAAATAGCTGAATTTTTAGCTAATAAAATCTTTCCTGAAAATGAAGAAGGAGATATCTATGCCTTTTGGAGGGAGAAATTAAAAAAAGACCTAGTTATTGTCAGTAACGAAGATTTTACTGAGTTTGTAAAGACAGCAACAGAAATTATAACAAGAATCAAGATAGATAACACAACTGGGACAGTAACTAAAGGGGGACTATGGACTGAAGAGTATTTGCCACAAGACACAGTACTCTATTCTATAGTAATGTTTTCTCCTTTAAGGATGGACAAGGAGAAAAAGAATAACAATGAAATTTTTAAGAATAAAGGTTTACAAGAAGAAGTAGAAATTATAACTAAGTTCTTTACTGAAGGAGCGCCTAAAGTTATCCAAATCGGAGGAAACCAAACTATTGGAAAAGGAATTGCTAGGATTCAAATTTTAGATACTAAGGAGGGTGAATGGGATGACAGAAACAACTATCAATAAGCTCGAGAGAGGAAGAGCTGAATTTGCGTATGAATGTGCAAAGGAAGCAATAGAGAAATATGAGTCCAACGATAAAAAGAAAAAGGAGTATCGCTCTTATGTTCGTAAACTTCCTACGATGATCCTAACAAATGGACTAGGACAGGCGCTTGCCTTTGTAGTTTCGAAAAAAGAGGAAGGAAATGCTTATGAACTTATATATAACCAACTTACTGGCTATATGAAGAGCAAATGTGTTACCAGAATTTCTATGGATCCAAGCAAAGAAGATCTGCTTGAATGGATAATTTCATGTGACTCCCAAACTTATAGATATATAACTCAGGAAATACTTGCATTTTTAAATTGGCTAAAAAGATTTACGGAAGGGATGATAGAGGAGGAATAACAAGGATGACAAATATTAAGATCCCAGAGGAAAATAAATATTTCCCAGATGACACTATTAAAGTTTTTAAAGATTTAGAAAATTTTAATAGCAAAAATAACTTTTATTATCTCTTTAATACACCTAAAGTATCCCGATATGGGAGAAGACTAAAGATTGCTATTAATGAAGATATAGATAAATTTGAATGGAAGGAAGATCTACTAAAAAACATAAGTGAAAGACAAAGTTATATTATTAACCAAGTAAAGCAGAAGGGATATTCTATAGGTTTGTTTGAGGCAAATCTTCTTTGGAGACTTGTTATTGGTCTTGGCTCATCTCATCCACAGGAAGTATCCATGACTCTCCATCATATTTACGGAATACCATATATTCCAGGCAGTGCAATAAAAGGTGTTACTAAACATTGGGTAACTCTAAATTTAGCTGAAAAACTTAAAGGAGACAACCTAAGTTTTGAAGAAGCTACTAAAAGAATTTCTAAATTTATTGAAGATGGGACTGAGTTAGATATTGAGATTAATGATACAAAATTTAAAGACTTAATTGATATATTCGGTACACAAAAACAAGAAGGACAAGTCATCTTTATGGATAGCTATCCTATAAGTGAAATTAATCTAAAAATAGATATTATGAATCCACATTATCCAAAATATTATTCTGGTAATGAGCCTCCTGCAGACTGGCAATCGCCAAATCCTATAAAATTTCTTACTGTTGAGAAAACTCCTTTTAGATTCTATATCCTAAGTAAAAATCCTAGACTATTAACCCTAGCCGAAAATTGGCTAAAGGACGCTTTAAATAACACAGGTATAGGTGCAAAGACTTCTCTAGGATATGGAATATTCGAATTATAAAAGGACAAAGCTAATACCTCTCAAATCCTACTCTATAGGATAGCTATATGAGACTACTTTACTAATGTTTACAGTGATGAGTAGAGAGTATTCAAGGAGTAAAGATAGTTATATATTCTTTCGGCAAGGGATTCTTGTTCTCTCCAGTAGCCAAAGACTATACCTTTAGGTAAGATCCTATTGATAAAACTCTTATACTTTGGTGATACCGCATTTGGCTTAAATCTAGCAAGTGGAGTCTGTGGTAATGGCAAAAAGGTATGGGCATGAATCTTTACCCCGTAATCTACCAAGTCCTCCATAACCTTTATGGTTTCATCGATATCTCTTTCTGTCTCAAATGGTAAACCAAATATAAAGTCCACATTAACAGTAAAACCTAATCTCTTAGCAATAGAAACCGCATTATACACATCTGATACGGTATGTCCTCTGTGTGTAAGCTCTAAGACTCTATCACTCCCAGACTGAGCCCCGATAGTTATATTTCGATTATCACCATATTTAAGTATGAGTTCTAGGGTCTCTTCCCTTACCTGCTCAGGTCTAATCTCAGATGGGAAAGTTCCTATAAAGATTCTCCCACCGGAACCTATAATCTCTCTTATCCCTCTAAAGAGGTCCTCTAGGAGTTCTAGTTTTAAAGTCTTTCCATCCTGAGAGCCATAAGAAAAGATTGAAGGGGCGATAAATCTAACATCGGTAAGATTTCTATCTCTCATAATCTTAATGCATTCAAGTATCTTTTCTACACTTCTATGCCTAGGAGCCATACCAAATATCCTAGGGGTCTGACAGAAGTAACAGCCGAAAGGACAACCTCTAGAGATCTCTATTGGGTTAAACTTCTCAAACTTAAGAGAAAAAGGCATATATCTATCAAGATTAACTGGTTCTCTATGTCCTGTAAAATAAGGCTTGTGGTTTTTATCTAAGAAAGAGATCCCTTTCATACCAAAGTAATCTTCATCCTTGATAATCTTATCTAAGAGTTCTAACAGTGTCTCTTCCCCTTCTCCTCTAATAACAAGATCAAAACCCATATTTAATGTGCCAATAGGGTCTCCTGTAGGATGTGGACCACCAGCTATAGCCAATACCCTGTCACCATATCTATCTTTTATAGGCTTTATTATCTCTTGGACATCCCAGAGCTGAGGGGTCAAAAAGGAAAAGGCTAAGACAACTTTCCTAAATCTTCTTGTAATCTCTTCTAGATTCTGCAATAAACTGCCTCGGTCTTCTATAAGATATACCTCAAGGGCTTCGATAAGTGAAGTATTCTCTATAGCTCCAAGCAAGACATTAAAGCTATATCTATTGTCTCTAGTATAAAATAGAACCAAGGCGCAATCTTTTCTCATCAGAAATATTATACATAAAAACAATTTACAAAACAGTCCTTAATTGATAAAATTCTCTTAGTTAAAATAAAATTGCTAAGAGAGGACTTAATAGATGAATATATACGTTTTGGTAAAACAGGTTCCAGCCACAGATAAGGTAAAGATAGATGAGGCTACAGGAACTATGAAAAGAGAAGAGGTAGAGGCTGTAATTAATCCCCTAGACCTCTATGCAATAGAAACCGCTCTACAGATAAAAGAAATGTTCGAAGGAGATATTCATATCACCGCCATCTCTATGGGTCCGCCAAAGGCTGAGGAGGTCCTAAAAGAGGCAATTGCAATGGGGTGTGATAGTGGAATCCTACTCTCCGATAAGGCATTTGCAGGTGCAGATACCTGGGCTACTTCCTATACAATTGCCACACTTATAAAAAGACTTAATCATTTCTCATTAGTAATAACAGGAGAGAGGGCAACAGATGGAGAAACGGGTCAGGTAGGTCCAAGTTTAGCAGGACAGTTAGACTTACCAATAGTTACATATACGAGTAGGATATTAGAGATTAATAATGAGTATATTATTCTAGAGAGGGAGACAGAAGAGGGGACAGAGGTAATCAAGATGAGTCTCCCAGGGGTAATATCAGTAACAAAGGCTATAGGAGAGCCAAGACTTCCAACCCTAAAAGGGAAGATAAAGGCAAGAAATACCAAGGTAGAAATATTTGACCTAGAGAGATTAAAAGTAGCAAAAGAAGAGGTTGGACTCTCGGGGTCTCTCACAAGGGTGGTAAAGGTATTCTATCCAAAGATATCAAGAGCTGGCAAGAAGATAAAGACAAAAGACCCTGAAGAAGCGGTTAATCTTATCTTAGAATTCCTAGAGGAAAGAGGCATACTATGAGTAGAGAAGTAGTCATACTAGGAGAAGTAAGAGGGGGGAAGATTCACCCTGTTACCTATGAGCTATTGGCTTGGGGTAAAGGACTCTCTGAAAAACTAAAGACAAAACTTTCTGCACTAATTTTGGGATATAACCTAAAAGGACTAGAAGAGGTTATACATTATGGGGCAGACAAGGTATACTACTTTGAACATCCAAGACTAGATATATTCAATCCAGAGGTCTATGCAGAGGTCCTTGTTCCGTTTATAAAAGAGATAGAACCTGATATAGTCTTGGCAGGCGCCACAACTACAGGTAGGACGATAATGCCCTACCTAGCTGGAAAGCTAAAGGCAGGTCTTACAGCTGACTGCACATCTTTAGATATAGAAGAAGAGTCAGGCTTACTATTACAGACAAGACCCGCTATCGGTGGAAATGTGCTTGCTACAATAAAGACTCCAAACTCTAAACCACAGATGGCAACGGTAAGACCAAAGGGGAAAAAGCCACTTGAAAAAGATCCTAAAAGAGAGGGAGAAATCAAGACTATTAAGCCAGAGATAAATCTCAATTCTAGAATAGAGAGACTAGACTTTAAGCCTAGAGAGGAAGAGGTCTCTCTTGTAGATGCAGAAGTTGTAATCTCGGGAGGAAAGGGACTAAAAGACCCAAGGAATATCTCCTTACTCTTTGAGATATCTAAGTTGATAGACTCCTCTGCAGTAGGAGCCTCTAGAGCAGTTGTAGATATGGGCTGGATAGGGTATCCCCATCAGGTAGGATTGAGTGGAAAGACTGTAAATCCAAAGGTATACATTGCAATTGGCATATCAGGTGCAGTCCAACACTTAGCTGGTATGATGAACTCCGAGAGTATAATCGCAATAAATAAGGACCCCGAAGCCCCAATATTTCAGGTGGCAGATATAGGGATAGTAGGAGACGCCTTGGATATTCTGCCAATTCTAAAGAGAAAACTAGAAGAGAGGAAAGGATAATGTTTAAAAAAGTAACTGAGGAGATAATAGATAAACTAATAGATATCTGCGGTAATAATGATGTCTCTACAGAGGAGGAAGACCTAGAGAGATATTCTCAGGATGAATCTGGTAAATTCTATGCACATCTACCTGAGGTGGTTGTAAAGGTAGAAAGCGTTGAAGAGATATCAAAGGTCTTAAAACTGGCAAACGAAAATCTTATACCTGTTACACCTAGGGGCGCAGGAAGTGGAGTAGTAGGGGGAGCTGTTCCTATATATGGAGGAATCCTTCTATCCCTAGAAAAGATGAATCAGATATTGGAGATAGATAGGGTCAATCTTGTAGCGGTTGCCGAGCCAGGGGTAGTAACCAATGACCTATGTAAAAAGGTGGCTGAAGAGGGACTATTCTACCCAGGTTATCCTATGAGTGTAGAGACAAGTTTCCTAGGAGGAAATGTTGCTACAAACGCAGGAGGAAGTAAGGTAATAAAGTATGGAAATACTGGGCATCATGTATTAGGGCTGGAGGTAGTCCTACCATCTGGCGAAATCTTATCCCTAGGAGGAAAAAGGAGGAAGGATTCTAGTGGATACAGCCTATTAAACCTTATGATAGGTTCAGAAGGGACACTTGGTATATTTGGTAAGGTCATAGTAAACCTTATCCCTCTACCACAGTATACTGTAGACCTGTTAGTTCCCTTTCCTACTGTAGAATCTGCCATAAAAACTGTCCCTGAGGTCATAACTGAGAGTAAAGTCCTACCTTGCGCCGTTGAATTTTTAGACCGTCCATCAGTAGAGGTAGCAAGTCTATACACTAGGAGTAGATGGGAATATCAAGATAGGGCAGAATCTTACCTACTTATACAGTTTGACGGGAATAATAAATCTCAGCTAGAGGAATCCTACATAAGGGCAGGAGAAGCCTGTTTAAAGTCAGGGGCTTTAGAGGTATTTGTAGCCGAAAATCCATTTGCATCTGAAAGACTGTGGAGGCTAAGAAGGAACTATCTAGAGGCAATAAAAGCGATAGATCCTTATGTTGTTACTGGAGATGCTGTTGTTCCTACCTCTCTAATTCCCAAGATGTTAATGAGGATAAAAGAGATTGGAGAAGAGTATAAGACAGAGATACTATGCGTTGCCCATGCTGGTGATGGCAATATACACTCTGCACCATTAAAGCCAAAAGACATAGACCCAGAAGATTGGCAGGTAATACAGGAGGAGATACTTGATAAGATAGCAATAGAGGCAAGTCTACTCGGAGGGGCTCCGAGTGGAGAACATGGCATTGGATATGTAAAAAAGAAGGCACTGTATCTATCTAAGAAAAACGAAATACCTCTTATGAGAGAGATAAAAAAAGTCCTAGACCCCAACGGTATTATGAACCCAGGAAAGGTGTTCTAGCTGTCTTATATCAGCTAATAAGTTAGAAGAATTTATTGGAGGCTATGATGAAAAGCTCCAGAATAGTAATTTTATCTTTGGCTATTCCTCTTATACTTGGAGTCTTCTTCCCAAGTATAGACCTATTTGCTGAGGAAAAGTTACCTATTCCTTTCTTGGAAGAACCAGTTCCATCGTTTACTCCTGTCTCTCTTAATTTCTCATTAAAAGAGTATAGCTGGTATTTCCCTAACGATGGACCTTTTGCAGAGGCAGAATTACCAGGCGAATTAAAAAGGTTAAAGACGATACTTCCTAAAGGATTGTGTTTTGGAATGTCTTTAACAGCTGGCTTGGCTTATCTTGATAAGATCAAACTACCAAAATGTAGGGACCCCTACCTCTTACCTGAGGTATGGAAGAAGACAATATACGATGCACAATATGAAGGTATAAATCTTGCTGTAGGACCTTTGGGATGGTGGATAATCCCTAAAATTACAACGAATATCTATTTTACTCCTAAAAGAATCTTATACGAACTAGAGTCTTCTCTAAAGAACGGAATCCCCTGCATACTCTTTGTTAAACTTAGAGGCACGAAGTCAAATCATACCGTATTGGCTTACGGAATTGAAGTAGAAAACGAAAATATAAAGATAGCTATATATGACCCAAACTTTCCTCTAGAAGAGAGATATTTACTTTTTAAGAGAGACATAAATACTAACGATGTAAAGATAGTAGACCAATACTATGAGACAATATTTTATATCTGGAAGATAAAAGAGGTAACAAAGCTTCCTAGAGGAATCTATACGTGTAATACTGACAGTGGAAGGGTAGAAATTATAAAGACAAGTATAACCCCAGTATACAATGGAGTTAGAATAGACTTCAGAGTAAAGAATAATTCTAATTTCAAAAAATGGGTAAGGTTCCTATTGGATTACACGGTAGACAATAAACTATGGAGTGATGTTGGAATGGGATTAGATAATATCGTCCTAGAAGTAGGAGAGATAAAGGATTTTTCTTATGTATTCAAATTCAAGGATATAAAAAGAGTCAAACTCAAGATTAAGAACAACTATACACAAGAAACCATAAATGAACACTGGATCAATCTACCGTAATTGAAAACTTGGGTCTGTTAAGAAGCTAGTGTAGATTGTCCGGCATCTCATTTTATTGACATCCTCTGAACCTGTCTTCAAAATAAAAAGCTAATTCTTCAAGTATCAAGATTATTTTTTTGAGGAAGATTGGAGATATGGTAAAATATGTTATAAAGCTATAAAGATATGATCAAAAAAGAGAGGGCAAAGGTATGATAGAAAACTGGCAAAGAATACTAGTCTTTTCTGCTCATCCAGATGATGAGATACTTGGGGTAGGTGGGACAATAGCAAAGCTTTCCAATCTAGGAAAAGAGGTGTATGTAGTCACTTTTGCAATAGGAGAAACAAGCTATAGCTCTATAGAGATGAAGGAAAAGATGAGGGAACTAAGACTGAAAGAGGCTGAAGAGTGTAACAAGGTCTTAGGTATAAAAGAGAGGATAATACTATATAAACCCAATCAAGGGATTACGAATGACAGGGAGACATATCAAGAATGCGTAAAGATTATAAGAAAATATAGACCTGATGTAATCTTTACTCACTATAAAGAAGATAAGCATAGAGACCATAGAGCAGTATGGGAGATTACAGATGAAGCCAGATGGAAAGCAGCTGAGAATGTCTTAGCAGACTTTGGAAGACCTTGGTATACTCCTGAACTTTACTACTATGAGGTGATAGAACTCTTCACCCATCCTTCTATTCTTATAGATATAACAGATACTTTAGAGAAAAAGATATCTGCAATGAAGACCCAGAGCAGTCAATTCCCTGTTCTGCCAGGGGTTATAGAATATATAGAGGCTTTAGCAAAGGTAAGGGGATACCTAAGAGGAACTAAGTATGCAGAGGCATTCTTAAGTTCAAACTTTATCCCAAGATTATTATGAGGAGGTGAGAGCGAGGAGTTAATCTAGGAAAGGTATCCTAGATATCTATGAAAGATTTGATATTAAAAAATATTTAGGAGGTGTAAGAGATGAGAATTTTAAGAATTTTAAGAATTTTAACAGTGTTGTTTTTGACTATTCTATTGAGCTTAAGTTCTGTTTATCTAGTCTTTTCTCAGCAGTCTACCACAGTTGGACAGTACGCCACAATAAAGGACTATCAAAGGGCTACTGGTAAAAAGATTACTAAGTTTAACGAAGCACCAATGTTACAGGAGTTAGTAAAACAGGGGAAACTACCACCTGTAGAAAAGAGACTTCCAGAGGAACCAGCGGTTGTAGTCCCAGTAGAGAGAGTTGGAGAATACGGTGGGACATGGAGAAGAGCATGGCTAGGTGTAGCCGATTCTTCAGGACCAGCTAGAATCACTTATGACCCAATATTAAGATGGAGTAATGATGGTAAAAAGATTGAGCCTAATGTTGCTAAAGGATGGAATCTCTCCAAAGACTGTAAAGAACTTACCCTATACCTCAGGAAAGGAATGAAGTGGTCTGACGGAGAACCATTCACAGCAGAAGATGTCCTCTTCTGGTTTGAGGATGTAATACTAAACAAAGAGCTTACACCTGTCTTACCTATATGGGTAACGGCTGGTGGATCAGCCAAGATAGAGAAAGTCGACGATTATACCGTCAAGTTTACATTTGCAAATCCTAACCCATTAATACTACAGTGGATGACTGGGATAGAGGCATTTCTGCCAAAGCATTATCTAAAGAGATTCCATATTAAATATGTAGCTAAAGCAGACTTAGAAGCTTTAACTAAGAAGGAAGGTTTCCAATTCTGGTATCAGTTATTCCAAGCCAAAAATGACTGGATATCAAATCCCGAAAGACCTACCCATAAAGCTTGGAAGCCTACGAATTTACCTAGTGCTACATTATGGATTATGGAAAGAAACCCCTTCTATTGGAAGGTAGATACTGCAGGTAACCAATTACCATACATTGACCGTGTTTCCCATACCTTAGTATCTGATGCAGAGATGGTAACAATGAAAGCAGTAGGTGGAGAGATAGATATGCAGTTAAGACATATAATGATTAACAACTATCCACTACTTGTAGAAAATGCCAAGAAAGGAAACTACAGAGTAATAGTATGGAACACTGGAGATGGGTCAAACTGTCAGATTATGTTCAATCAGAACTACCATGAGGATGAAGATATAGGAAATCTTATCAGGAATAGAGACTTTAGAATAGCGTTATCTCTAGCTATTAATAGAGACGAGATAAATCAGATTTGCTATCTAGGCTTAGGGGTACCTCGTCAGGCTACTGTAATTCCATCCTGCCCCACCTTCGAAGAGAAGTTTGCCAAGGCATATATAGAATACAATCCTCAGAAAGCCAATGAAATCTTAGACAAGTTAGGACTAAAGAAGGGTAAGGATGGTTTCCGTACACTTCCAAATGGAAAAGTAGTAGCTCTTACAGTTGAGGTAGTCCCTGCATTTGGACCTTGGGTTGACGCAGCTGAATTAATAAAGAAATATTGGGAGACAGTTGGAGTTAAGACTGCAGTTCAAGTACAGGAGAGGTCTTTACACTATACTAGAATAAGAGCAGGGCTACAACAGGTAGCCATATGGAATATGGACGGAGCTTTCTATCCACAGTTCCTCACATATCCTTACTGGTTCCTTCCCTATGGTGATGTCTCTAGGATTGCGCCTCTGTCTGGTGTATGGTATCAGACTGGAGGAAAAGGAGGAGAGGAACCTAAAGGAGATCTAAAGAAGGCAATACAGCTCTATGACGAAGCAATAAAGACCACTAATACTGCAAAGAGACTGAGTCTAGCAAAGGAAATAATCCGATTAAATAGTGAAAACTTATGGACCATTGGAACGGTAGGATTAGCTCCAGCAACTATGGGTGTGGGAGTAGTAAAGAATAACTTTAGGAATGTCCCAGAGAAGGCATTGAGTGATGTTACTCTTACTTCTCCAGGTAATACACATCCAGAACAGTACTTCTTTGAGAAATAGTTAGCTCAAAAAAGGAGGGAGAGTAGTCTCTCCCTCCTTAATTATTATAGATTGAGAAGGAGGGATATTGTGAAGATAAGTTGTTGTTGGCTCTATGCAATAAGTAAATATGGGTATCCACCAAGTATGGAGAACATCTTTAAGGCGTTAAAAGAGATGGCAGAGATGGGGTTTGAGTATGTAGAGCTAGAAGGGGTAAGAGAGGAAAATCTAAAAGAGGTCTATCAAAATAGAGAAAGGATCAAGGATCACTGTAGGACACTTGGAGTAAAGATAATAAACTTTTGCCCTATTATTCCTGACATTGTAAGCCTAGATGAGGAAAAGAGAAAAAAAGCAAAGGACTTATATATGCTTGGTATAGAATTGGCTAGATACTTTGACTGTGAGACTATTCAGACAGATAGTTATACACCTCCCTTAGAATTTATAGGTGAGGCTCCTTATAAAGAGAGTATAAGTTATGGTAAGCAGTATAGAGTAAAAATAGACCCCAATTTTAGTTGGGATGCACTCTGGGATGTGCTAGTAGATAGCTTTAGGTTTGCTAGCGAGACCGCTAAGTCGGCTGGATTAAAGTTCTGCTTAGAACCGAGAGTTGGAGAGATTATAAGTAACACAGATGCTCTCCTTAGATTGATGGACCATGTAAAGAGTGACAATTTTGGAGCGGTATTAGACACAGGACATCAGAATGCACAGAAAGAGATTCTACCTCTTTCTGTAGAAAAACTGGGGGATAAAATCTTTTATCTCCATGTTTCTGATAATGATGGAAAGGCTAATGAACATTTACCATTAGGAAAGGGGAATATAGATTGGGAAGGGATATTCTTAGCCTTAAAGAAACATAACTATCAAGGTTATGTGGCTATAGACATAGGAAATGTCCCCGATATAGAGAATGCATATATAGATTCCAAAAAATTTCTAGAAGATTTAGGTAAGAGATTAGGTATTTAGGAGGATTCTAAGTATGTTTAGACCATTTTTAGATGGTTACTACGATGTAGAAAATCAACTGCCTGAATATGTAAAGAAGAAGGCTTTTGAGTATTTTCAAAGAGAAGAGATAGAAAAATCTAGTATCAAAAGTGTAGAGGAGTTTGAAAAAAGAAGAGAAAAGATAAGAAACTATTTCATAGAGGCTATTGGTGGCTTAGATATAGAAAAGACAGACTTAAATCCAATGTATACGGGTGTAATAGAGAAAGACTCTTACATTATAAAGAAGGTGATATATCAGAGTCTTCCAAACTTCTATGTAACTAGTAATCTCTATTTGCCTAAAAATATAGACAGAAAGATTCCTGCCATTTTGTTTGCCTGTGGACACTGGGAGTGGGCAAAGAGTTGTCCAGAGTATCAGAAGGTCTGTACAGAACTTGTCAAAAATGGTTTTATAGTCTTTGCAGTAGACCCTGTTGGACAGGGAGAGAGGATGCAATACTATGATAAAGAGTTAAGAAGAACCCTAATAAGATGGGGGACGATGGAGCACTCATATGCAGGACTGCAATGCACATTAGTAGGTGCCAACATTGCAAGATACTTTATATGGGACCTAGTAAGGGCGGTAGACTTTCTGGAATCACTGCCAGAAGTCGATTCAACAAGGATAGGTTTAACTGGAAATTCTGGAGGTGGGACTCAGTCTTCCTATGTAATGTTAGTAGAGCCAAGAATAAAGGTAGCTGTCCCTTGTACATATATCACATCTAGAGAGGAGTATATGAAGACAGGTCAGGCTCATGACAGCGAACAGAATATCTTCAAGGCTATAGTTATGGGATTAAACTATGACGATTTTATTTCCTGTTTTGCACCAAAGCCGGTAATGATAGGGGCAGTTGATTCCGACTTCTTTTGTATAGAAGGGACTATCAATTCCTACAGGAGAGCCAAAAGGATATATGAACTGTATGGTAAAAGAGAGAATATAAAGTTATACATAGCTAGGGGGACGCACAGTTATAATGATGAGCTAAGAAAAGAAGCAGTAAAGTGGTTTGTAAAACACCTAAAAGGAGAAGAGTCTGTCAATATAAGCGAGGAGATAGAGATAGAAAGGGAAGAGACATTAAAGTGCACAAAATCTGGACAGGTCCTTGCTGAGTTTGACTCTGCTAAGGATATAACCACATTAAACTATGAATACTATAAGAAAAACTGCATAAAGATATCTGATAGAGAGAAGATAAGAGAAAAACTTATAGAGGTATTGAACCTTCCTAAGGATGATAAACCCCTATATCCAAGGGTTATAGGAGAAGGAGACTTTAACTTCTATAACAGTATACTCAGGTATAGAAAGGTATTTATGTTCCCAGAGAAGGATATAGCTACTGCGGGGATTTATATTGATGGGAAAGATGAAAATAAGAGATGTACCTTACTTCTTCTTGATGACGGGACAAATGGGATACAGAAGGAGTTTGATTTAATTAGGCAATTTTTGACTAAGGGAGATGTCTTTGTATTTGACCCTAGAGGTATGGGGGCTGTAAGATGTAGAGACATAAATCCTCATGGTTTTTATGAATATTACGGGACAGAGTACAAATTGAACTTTGACTTGATGATGCTTGGGACATCCTTAACAGCATTGAGGGTCTTCGATATACTAAGGGCTATTGAATATATAAAAGGTATTAATCCCGGCGTAAAAATTGCAATAGCAGGAAAGGGGATAAGCGCCATATATGCACTATTTGCAAGTGTAATAAACAGAGAAATAGAAGAGGTATATCTAGAAGACTTACTCTACTCTTATGAAGATATCATCTCCTCTAAATACTATAGCTATGATCCAAGGTTAGAAATATATGGAATTGCCAGATACTTTGACATAGAAGACCTTATACTATCTATAAATGATCGGAAGGTAATGATAGTAAATTTAAGAGATGCTAGAGGAGAAACAGCAAAGATAGAAGAGCTAGGTGGGATAAAGGCATATAAGTACTAAGAGGAGGGAAAAGATGAAAAGATATGCATTGGTAGGTGCAAGTAGCAGAGGATTCTATATGTATGCCCTTCCAATAACCGAAAGGTTCAAAGATTATGCTAAATTAGTAGGTATATTCGATATAAATAGGAAAAGGGCAGAATATGTAAGTAGTTACTGCGGAGGGGTCCCTATATTTGAGGACTTTGATAAGATGATAGAAGAGACTCATCCAGACTATGTAATAGTAACAACGATAGATAGATTCCATCACGAGTATGCCATAAGGGCTATGAATGCCGGTTGTGACGTTATTGTAGAGAAGCCTGTGACTATAGACGAAGAAAAGTGTAAAGCTATGCTAGAAACGGAAAAAAAGACAGGTAGAAAGATAATAGTTACCTTCAACTATAGGTTCAATCCATATGTCACAAGGATAAAAGAGCTATTAAAGGAAGGAATCATAGGGAAAATTCTGAGCATAGACTTTGAATGGTTTTTAGATACTAGGCATGGGGCAGATTACTTTAGAAGATGGCATAGGAGGAAAGAAAATTCAGGTGGATTACTAGTCCATAAGGCTACTCACCACTTTGATATGATAAATTGGTGGTTAGAGGAAGACCCAGAGATTGTATATGCATTTGGATCAAGGAGATTCTATGGACCAACAAGAGAAAAGAGAGGCGAGAGATGTCTAACCTGCAATTACAAAGATACCTGCGAATTCTTTGTTGATTACTCTAAGGACCCATTTATGAAAGCATTTTACTTTGATGCAGAGGATATAGACGGATACTATAGAGATAGATGTGTATTTTCTCCTGAGATAGATATAGAAGATACGATGAGCGTAAATGTCAAATACTCAAAAGGAGCCATATTAACCTATTCCCTTATAGCGTATAGTCCATACGAGGGATGGAGGATATCAATAAATGGAACAGATGGAAGGATAGAGGCAGAGGAATTTCATAGTGGACACTATGTTAGAGAGCCAAATCAGTATGCAAGAGTATTCAATAGAAAAGATGAAATTATAACCTATGAGATTCCAAAGGCTACAGGAGGACACGGAGGGGCAGATGAAAGGCTCCAAAGGATGCTCTTTCTTGAAAACCTCCCCGATCCTCTCGGACATATGGCAGATTCAAGAGCAGGGGCTATGTCTATAATAATAGGGATTTCTGCCAATAAGTCCATAGCTAGTGGCAATGCTATAAAAATTAAAGACCTACTAGGAGATATATTATGACACCTAGGGAGAGATTTATAGAGACTCTAACATTTGGAAAGCCAGATAAGGTTCCTCTAATGCCGGGGGGACCAAGAGAATCAACTTTAAAGAGATGGAGAGAAGAAGGGCTACCAGAGGGAAAACATTATTATTCTGTTTTACTAGAGATACTTGGGATAGAGGAAGAAAAGACAAAACCCAGAGTGGACCTCGGGGTTTCATTCAAAATGATACCACAGTTTGAAGAAAAGGTATTAGAACATAAAGATGGGCATTATATAGTCCAAGACTGGATGGGAGCCATAGTAGAGATATCAGACCAGTATGACTATACTTATCTAAGAGAGGCAAAAGACTTTGTAACTAGAAAATGGCACAAGTTCCCAGTAGAGACATCTCTAGATTGGGAAGAGATGAAAAAACGGTATGATCCAAAGACCCCGGGGAGATTTCCTGAAGATTTTGAACAGATGTGTAAAGAGCTACAGGATAGAGATTACGTCTTAAGTCTAGGTATAAATGGTCCTTTCTGGCAGTTAAGGGAATGGTGTGGGTTAGAAAACTTGTGTATCTTTATGATAGAAAAGCCAGACTTTGTTCATGAAATGGTCGACTTTTGGACTAACTTTGTTTTAGATGTATTAAGACCAATCTTAGAAAGAGTAACACCAGACTATGTAGTATTCTCTGAAGATATGGCTTACAAAGCTCATAGTATGATATCTCCTAAGATGGTAAGAGAATTTCTATTCCCTGCATATGAAAAATGGGTCCCTGAACTCAAGAAGAGTGGATGTCCAGTAATATCTATAGATTCCGATGGATACATAGGTGAGCTAATTCCACTATGGATAGAACTCGGGATTAACTGCTGTACCCCTATAGAGGTAGCTGCAGGTAACGATATAGTAGAGTTTAGAAGAAGATTTGGTAAGAAGATGGCTTATATTGGTGGCATAGACAAGAGGGCTATAGCTAAGGGAGGAAAGGTTATGGAAGAGGAGGTTATGAGGGTTGTCCCTCCTCTATTAGAGGATGGAGGATTTATACCTGGCTGTGACCATGGGGTTCCACCAGATATATCTTGGCAGAATTTTATAGAATATACAAGATTACTTGCTAAGCTTACCGGTTGGCTAAAATAGAAAATAAGAGCGGGCTCTAAATACAGAAGCCCGCTCCATAATAATCTCTTATTAGTTTAAGTCCCCAATACAATTCTTACTTACGAGTTACACTAACATAGGCTAGAGAATTTGTCTCAAGCTCAGCTCCAGTTATCAGCTATAGTCTGACCTTCAAAGACGCGTTCCATACCGGGTTTTAATTTACCATTCTTATCCCATACCCCCCAGTGCGCCCCTTGAGGACCTTCATAGTTGGCTTTCCATGGCTCATCAAAAGCCTCAAAGTAGAAGTATTTAACATTTTCTGCCTTAGCCCAGGAAACAAAATTCAAAAAGTAAAAGGCAGAATTTTCTTGTGATGGAATAGCATTCCCTATTATGTTACCGTCACTTGGCCATCCCGTCTCTGAGATGATAATCGGTTTATTACTATAAATTTGGCGTAACTGCTGATATATAATATGAATCTTAGATATCGCATACTGAACATCTACACCTTCCCAGTATGGATAGATGTTTGGTAAAACAACTGTCCCAGCATTTACCACATTAGGATGTTGTAATAACTCAGTATAAACATCTGCTGTAGCTACAGGAATCCCGGAAACCTCCTCTTTAACCCTGTTAATATAATTAATAAGTTGTTCTTCTGTAAGGTCATTTCTGAGTAATACCTCACTACCCACTATTAGCATATCAGCTTCGCCTTTCTTTCCAATCTCTATAAGCTTAGAGATTTCTATATCATTAGCTGATGAGTCTCTACTTAACCAAACACCAACAGCAACTTTAAGTCCTAACTCATGAGCAATACGTCCTACATTCTCTAACCCGTTACTACAACCGAATGTTCGAACCCACTCAGTATATGGAGCAATGATCCTTAATAGATCCCTTATCTGTTGTTCGCTTATTACTGTTCCATAATTAGGGTCTTGACCTTCCTTAGTATAAGGACCAAAGTTTAATCCATAAACTTTAGTTATAGGTCCCACAGAAGCTCTGCACCCGGGGCATCCCGCTTGTCCCATTAGAAAGAGACAAAATAATAGTAAGACAATCAATTTATAGACCTTCATACTCTACCTCCCACTAACCTATTTTTTATAATTATAGGACAAAAAAGATAAAGAAGTATACTCTGTATATTCCATATGAACGAGTAACAAAAATCTATTCTTTATTTAACTCAATCGATCTTGACGTACCCTATGTGTATATACATAATATTATAATTAATTTAATCGTCAGATTAATATAGTCAAAGGAAAATACAGAATTATTATAACTTAATCTACCAAAGGAGGAAGATAGCTAATGCAAGATTGGTTAGATAGAATTATCGTTCCAGATTATGTGAAAGACCTCTTAAAAGGGCGTAAATTTATACTAGCCAAAAATCAGGATGACTTATTCGAGTTGGCAGTAAAAGATGCCGAAAATGGCTTAAAGAAGGTAGTATATAATGTGCCAGGCAAGGGTGAATACTGCGAAGCTATAGTGTGTAAAGTAAAAAATGGAATATCTGCTAACTATACTGAGCCTTATATGAGGAGAAGGGACCCAGATTGTATGGTAATTGGAGACAACCTTCCCACTGATAAAGAAACCTACTCTCAGAGATATGATAATAGCTTTGAAGAATTGAAAAAAGAAACATTTGAGTGGCTTAAGACTCAGGAATTAGCGGTTTTCTTCTTTAAGCCAGGCCAATTAGACGGTATTTATGGAATGGCAATCTCTCCATCTAATGCTGGATTTTTCTGCCTAGGACTTGGAATATTACAGGGTGTAATAGATATAGAAAGTGTAAAAGGAGATATACCTGTAAGGTGCATTATATATGTAGCTCCACCCTTCAGACATACGCACTTTGGAGGGAAACAGGTAGTGGTGCATTATCGCTCTGAAAACTTCCACGAGATATTCAGCTATAATTTATATCCTGGTCCAAGCGCTAAAAAGGGAGTATATGGAGCTTTGCTTAACTTTGGCGAAAAAGAGGGGTGGATTACTGCCCATGCTGCAGTAGTTCAGGTTATCACGCCTTATTGGAATAAACTCAATCTTATGCATGAAGGAGCTAGTGGTGGAGGTAAGAGTGAGACTCATGAGCACATTCACAGAAATTGGGATGGCACTATTAATTTAGCAGAAAACATCTTAACACATGAAAAAATAACTCTTGTCCTACCAAGAGGATGTTTACTAAGACCAGTAGCAGATGATATGGTTCTGTGTCACCCTTCATTTCAAAAAGATGACGGTTATCTATATGTAAAAGACGCAGAAGCTGGATGGTTTGTTAGAGTAAATCATATAAAGCAGTATGGAACAGATCCTGATATAGAGGCCCTATCTATACACCCAAAAGAACCTTTACTATTTTTGAATATAGACGCTCCACCTTTTAGTACAGCCCTGCTATGGGAACATACAGAAGATGCTCCTGGGGTCCCATGTCCTAATCCGAGAGTTATTATTCCTAGGAGAATAGTCCCTGACATTTTAAACAAAGTTGTTCCTATCCATGTAAGGAGTTTTGGAGTAAGGACACCACCCTGCACAAAGGGTAGACCAACGTATGGGATAATAGGACTTTTCCATATACTTCCTCCTGCGCTAGCTTGGCTATGGAGACTGGTATCTCCTAGAGGACATGAAAATCCAAGCATTGTAAGTGAGGAAAGCATCGCATCAGAAGGAGTCGGTTCTTATTGGCCCTTTGCTACCGGAAAGAAGATAAATCATGCTAATCTTCTACTAAAACAGATAGTTCAGAGTTATAAAGTACAGTATGTCCTATGTCCAAATCAGTATATAGGAGCCTGGAGGGTTGGTTTTAATCCTCAGTGGATTATGAGGGAATACTTAGCAAGAAAAGGTGGGGTTAGATTCTCATATGAAGAGGTTTCTGAAGCTAGGTGTCCACTACTTGGTTTTTCTCTAAATAGACTAATCGTAGAAGGGGTAGAAATAGAAAGATTCCTTCTAAAGCCAGAACTACAGCCAGAGGTAGGTACCGAAGCTTATGATGAAGGAAGTGAGATTCTATATCGATTCTTTAAGAGAGAATTAGAACCCTACTACAAAGATCCAGATTTATTACCTTTGGGGAAAAAGATTATTGACTGCTGTCTTTCTGGAGGAAAGGTCTCTGACTATGTGGGACTTATCGAGTCAGAAAGCTTCTTAGTTGAAGAATAGTATTAACTTACCCTGTTATAATGTCTTCTACATTCTCTAAATCTAAAAACTTGCCGTACTCTTTTATCCCGTTTGAACTACACCTATAAAATTCTACATCCTTACAATTTTTAAGCTCGAATGCTGAGCCAACTTGATTATCTACTGATACATTTAAGAATCTAATTCCATTTACAGTATTTACCACAAAACCTCTTTTAGCCATCGGTTCAATGAAACTCATCATAGCAGGGATCTCTGGGGTTGGATTATCTGCCATCTCAACCACTACATTTGAAAATAAGACATCACTAATTGGCATCTCTGTAAGCCCATATAAAAAGCCTGCAGATGCCCTTGCCTGCCTTACCACAACATCACTTATATAGATTCTTCTAACTACAGGAGTTGAACCATCTATAGGATAGGGAGACTTATCCCATACTCTTTTTTCGTTTCCACCTTTTCCACAGTGGTAATACATATAGAAGGCAAAGGGACACATAATATTTTTCATAATAATATTAGAAACTCTGATATCCTCAACTATCCCACCTCTACCTCTTCTAGTCTTTATCCTAATTCCTCGATCTGTCCCCTCGAAGATACAGTTTGACACTACTACATTCCTAACACCACCACTCATCTCACTACCAATGACAATTCCACCGTGCCCATGCGCCATTATACAATTTGTAACTGTTATGTTCTCACATGGAATCTTCTCTCTACAATCCTCTGTGCCAGATTTTAGGGTAATACAGTCATCGCCAACATCTATATAACAATCTGAGATAATAACTCCTTTACAGGATTCGGGATTGATCCCATCTGTATTGGGAGAGTCGTAAGGATTCTGAATTTTTACATTATGAACAGCTACACTATTACAGCAGATAGGATTTATTGTCCAACTTGGAGAATTTATAATCCTTATTCCATCTATAGCGATATTTTTACATCTATAAAAACAGACCGCCCTAGGTCTTGGATACATCAATCTCTTCTCTCTATGAAGTTGCCACCATATAGAACCTTGTCCGTCAATTAAACCAAAACCAGTGATAGAGATGTTTTCAGCATTCTCTGCATATATTAACGGAGAATAAACTTTCTGTTCTTCTCCCTCCCATCTTGTATATACCAAAGGAAAATCCTCTAGGTCTTGCGAAAATTTTAGAATAGCACCATTATCGATATATAATGTCATATTGCTCTTTAGATGTATCGGTCCTGTAAGATAAATCCCAGGAGGGACATAGATAGTTCCCCCACCCCGAATCTCACATTCTCTAATAGCATCCTCAAATGCCTTAGTATCTTTTACATTGCCTTTACCAGTTGCCCCAAAATCACGGATATTCAGAAACATACTTATTCGTCCCATCTAGATAAATTGTATAAAAACTACCCCCCTATAAAACTAAAAACTACTCTACCGTAACAGACTTTGCCAAGTTTCGAGGCTGGTCTATATCGCAGCCTCTCTCTTTAGCCATATAGTAAGCTATAAGCTGTAGAGGAATTACTGTTATAACAGAGGCATAGATATCATTTACCTTTGGAATATAGAATACTTCATCGCATACGTCCTGTAAATCTTTTGTCCCTTCTATGCCAAACCCTATGGCAATAGCCTCTCTAGCCTTTACCTCTTTTATATTACTTATCATCTTATCCAATAAGTACTCTTGAGTTGCAAGGCATATTACTGGAACTCCGCTCTCTAAAAGAGACAGAGGTCCATGCTTAAGCTCTCCTGCAGCATAAGCCTCTGCATGAATATAAGATATCTCTTTAAGTTTTAGAGCTCCTTCTAAGCTAAGGGCATAGTCCAATCCACGGCCAATAAAGAAGACATCATGTGCCTTGTAGTATCTCTTAGAGAAATCAATAATGGCAGGCTCTAATTCTTCTAAGACTTTAGAAGCAATATCAGGTATCTTTCTAAGGTCTTCCACAAACTCCTTGATCTTATCTATAGGCAAGGTCCCTTTTATCTGAGCTAATAACAGCATCAAAAGATATATAACCATTAATTGTGATGTATAAGCCTTTGTAGATGCAACAGCAATCTCAGGTCCTGCATATGTGTATAAGACATCATCAGATTCTCTAGCTATAGAGCTTCCAACAACATTACATATGGCAACAACCTTGATGCCATTTTCTTTAGCCATTCTTAGGGCAGCTAGAGTATCCGCTGTCTCACCAGACTGGCTTATGACTACCATTAGACTGTCTTTCTCGAAGATAGGGTCTCGGTATCTAAACTCACTTGCTATATCTGCCTCTACAGGTATACGGACGAATCTCTCTATAAGATATTTACCTACAAGGCCTGCATGGTATGCTGTTCCACAAGCCACAAAATAGAGTTTTTTAAGCTTTTTCAAGTCCTCAATAGTAACACTTTTGAAGTCTAATTTCACCAAACCATCGCTTCCAACTCTTCCTCTAAAGGTCTCTCTGAGGGCATTTGGCTGTTCATGTATCTCCTTTATCATAAAGTGGGGATATCCACCCTTCTCTGCCATTGAGATATCCCAAGAGACAACCATTACTTCTTTCTTCTTCTCATTTCCCTCTAAGTCATAGACCTTACAACCTGACGGAGTGATTTCTCCTATCTCTCCATTCTCAAGGATCCATATATTACGAGTATAATTTAAGACCGCAGGGATATCGGAGGCTACAAAATATTCTCCCTCCCCTATCCCTAATATTAGAGGGCTGTCCTTCCTAGCAACTACTATTCTCTCTGGTTCATTTAAGGAGATAACCGCTATAGCGTAGGAACCTTCCAATCTTTTAACTGCAGATTTTACCGCCTCTAGTAAGTCTCCTTGATAGTATTCTTCTATAAGATGAACTATCACTTCTGTATCTGTCTCGGAACGAAAAATATGCCCCTTACTTATAAGCTCTTCTTTCAATTCAAGATAGTTCTCTATAATTCCATTATGAACAAGTGCAATCTCGCCTTTACAATCAGTATGAGGGTGAGCATTAACATCCGAAGGCTTTCCATGAGTCGCCCACCTAGTATGACCTATTCCAATAGTAGATGGATAGTCCTTTGGCAGGACTATACTCTCTAACTTAGACAACTTTCCAACGCTCTTTTCTACAACTAGAGAAGAGTCTTTTATTATAGCTACCCCTGCTGAGTCATATCCCCTATATTCTAATCTCTTTAGATTATCAATTAATATAGGAACAGCCTTCTTCTTACCTAAATAACCAACTATTCCGCACATTAAAATTCCTCCTTAAACGTCTCCACTAATAATCTTTCCAAACTTTGTATATACCTCAGCCTTACCTTCTATCTTTATTGCAGACACATTCTCAGTAAACTGGGCAAACATAACTTCGCCAGCATCTAACTTCTCGGTATGGCTTATCTTAGTCTCTTTTCCCCTTGTAAGACCTATTATGGTGACTCCATTTTCTAGAGCCTTTACACCAATAAAATCTGCTAATCTCCAATCATTATTCTCACCCACAGCTAATCTCCCCTCCTTTCTTATAACCCGAATAGTCCCTTAAAACCTAGAAATGCTAGGGACATAAGACTTGCTGTTATAAATGCAATAGGATAACCCTGAAAAACCTTAGGTATGGGAGCAGAAGCCATCCTCTCCCTTATCCCAGCAAACATTACTATTGCTAAGGTATAACCTCCACTTACCCCTATTGAGTATACGATAGATTCTATAAAGCTAAAATTACTTGATACATTTATAAAAGCCACTGCTAGTATAGCGCAGTTTGTAGTTATAAGCGGTAGATAAATCCCCATAGCTCTATAAAGAGAAGGACTATTCTTCTTAAGGAATAGCTCAACAAACTGCACAAGGGCTGCTATAGTAAGGATAAAGGCAGAGATCTGTAAAAATTCAAGATGTAAGGGGACAAGGACAAAATGCCACAAAATCCAGCTTACAGAAGAAGCAAGGACCATAACAAAAGTTACCGCCATTCCCATTCCAATAGATGTGCTCATTGAGTTTGAGACACCAAAAAATGAGCAAAGGGCAATAAACCTTATGAGTAAGATATTATTTACTAGTAATGCTCCTATAAACAGAAGTAAAAAATGGGATAACATTTTTAACTTTTACCTCCCCTATATCTCTGTATAGCCTGTAAGAAGCCTATAGTCAAAAACGCACCCGGAGGTAATATCATCAATAATACGGGCTTATAACTTGGTGGCATAACTTGTAATCCAAAGAGTGTCCCATTACCTAAAAGTTCTCTTATCCCTCCTAAAACTACTAAGATAAAGGTAAAACCTAACCCCATTCCTATTCCATCGCCTATAGATTCTATTACACCATTATGATAGGCAAATGCCTCTGCTCTACCTAGTATTATACAGTTAACAACGATTAACGGGATAAATATTCCAAGGATTTTATACATATCGGGTGCATAGGCATGCATAACCATATCTACTATAGTAACGAAGGTAGCAATAACAGTGATAAAGATAGGTATACGAATCTGATCGGGAACAATCTTTCTAATAAGTGAGATGATAAGATTAGACCCTACTAGAACGAAGGTAGCAGCTAAACCCATATATATACCATTCATAGCAGCACTAGATACCGCCAAGGCAGGACACAGACCTATCATAAGGATCAAAATTGGATTTTCTTTTAGGATACCATTAATAAGTGGACGCAACAGCCTCTTCATACATTCCTCCCTAAGGTCCTATATCCAAAAGGTTTAGGTATGGTCCATCTATCTAGTAAAGGAGTCATGGCATTCATAAAGAGAATACTGAAAGAGACTCCTTCAGGGTAACCACCAAATAGCCTTATGAGTATTGTAATGACCCCACAACTTACTCCAAAGATTATTCTTCCAAGCTTAGTAATAGGTGTAGTGGTATAATCGGTAGCCATAAAGAAAGCTCCAAGGATTAGTCCTCCTGCCATTATGTGGAATAGCGGGTCCTGTTTAAAGATTAAAGCTAATACTCCCACTGTTAACACATACGGTATTGGAATCTTCCAATCAATCACACCTCTGTAGAACAGATATCCAGCCCCAATAAGTAGGGCTAAGACAGAGGTCTCTCCTATACACCCTCCTCTATTACCCAAGAAAAGATTTATATATGGTGTATAGGAATGCTGTAGTTTTAGTAAAGTTAATGGTGTAGCCTGAGTTATTCCATTAAAAGGAGACATCCAAGTGGTCATCTCCATAGGCCAGGAGACTAAGAGAAAAGCCCTAGCTATAAGTGCAGGATTAAATATATTGAACCCTAAACCACCGAATAACTCTTTTGCCAAAACTATGGCTACAAATGTCCCTATTACAGGAATCCACCAAGGAGCAAGAGGAGAAAGGTTTAACCCAAGGAGAAGCCCAGTTACTATCTCACTACCATCTAGAGGTCTCTTCTCCCCTTTTATTCTTAGAATTATCCTTTCCCAGAAGATAGAGCTCAATACAGAAATGAGTAAGACTAAAACAGCCCTACCACCAAAGAAAACTATACCTGCAATTGTGGGAGGAATAAGGGCTATAATTACCTGATGCATTATATACCTAGCATCGTATTTAGACTTAATATGAGGCGGTGCGGAGACATAAAACCTCTCACCCATAGCTTAAATGCCTCCTTTTAAGACTTTTGAGAAAATATATCTATCTTTTCTATAGCTCCAAATGGACACTTGGCAAAACAATCTCCGCATTTTATACATAAGTCTTTATCTATAAAGTGAACCTCTCTAGGTTTACCCTGTGCTGCACCAACAGGACAGATCCTAGCGCATATTCCACAACCCTTACATTTATCGGGTATAACATGATACGCTATAAGTGCCCTACAGGACTTAGCAGGACATCTCTTCTCTTTTATATGAGCCTCATATTCGTCTCTAAAAAATCTTATAGTGCTTAGGACAGGGTTAGGAGCGGTCTGCCCAAGTCCACAGAGAGAATCTTGTTTTATCTCATTTCCCAACTCTATGAGCCTCTCTATATCTCCTTCCTCTCCTTCTCCATTAATAATTCTCTCTAGTATATCGAGCATCTTTCTCGTTCCTACTCTACAAGGTGGGCACTTTCCACAGGATTCACTCTGTGTAAATTCAAGGAAGAACCTAGCAACATCAACCATACAGGTGTCCTCATCCATGATAATAAGCCCACCTGAACCAACAATAGCACCTATCTGTTTTAGAGACTCATAATCTAATGGAAGATCTAGATACTCAGCAGGAATACAACCTCCTGAAGGGCCTCCAGTCTGAGCAGCTTTAAACTTTTTACCTCCAGGGATACCTCCACCTACTTCAAAGATAATCTCTCTTAGTGTTGTACCAAAAGGAACTTCTATTAGCCCGGTATTATTTACCTTACCAGCTAAGGCAAATACCTTAGTTCCCTTACTTTTCTCTGTTCCTATACTACTAAACCATTCTGCACCATTTAATATAATAGGAGCTATATTAGCTAATGTCTCTACGTTATTTATGACTGTAGGCTTATCCCACAATCCTCTATTTGCTGGATATGGAGGTCTAGGCCTTGGCTCTCCTCTCCTACCTTCAATAGAGGCGATAAGGGCAGTTTCTTCCCCACATACAAAAGCCCCTGAGCCTCTCCTAAGTTCTATGTCAAATGAAAAGCCTGTTCCTAATATATTCTCTCCTATAAGTCCATAGCTTCTTGCCTGTTCAAGAGCCATTTCGAGACGCTTTATAGCAAGAGGATACTCTGCCCTTACATAGAAGAAGCCCTTACTAGCTCCAACAGCATATCCAGCTATCATCATCCCTTCTATGACACTATGAGGGTCTCCTTCTAGGATACTCCTGTCCATAAAAGCACCTGGATCTCCCTCATCTCCGTTACATATTACGTATTTGGGACTCCCACTCGCTTTACGGGTAAGTTCCCATTTTAAACCAGTAGGGAAACCTGCCCCTCCCCTTCCTCTTAATCCTGATCTTTTTACAGTATCAATAACTTCTTCTGGGGTCATTGTAAGAGCAGTGGCTAAGGCTTGGTATCCCTCTCTTGCTATGTATTCCTCTATACTCTCGGGATTTATAATTCCCATATTCCTTAGGACTATACGTCTCTGCTTTGCAACAAAATCTATCTCTGAAAGAGAAGGAAATACCTCCTTAGTCATAGGTTCCTGGTAGAGGAGCCTATTTACAACTCTACCTTTTAAAAGATGTTCATTGACGATTGTCTTGGCATCTTCAGGTTTTAGTCTTACATAGAATACGCCATCTGGATATACTATAGCCACAGGTCCTAAGTCACAGGTCCCTACACAGCCAGTATCTACTACATTGACCTCTTCTCTTATTCCAGCCTCTTTTAATGCCTCTATTAGAGCATCTTTAAATTCGTAAGCCCTAGAAGATACACAGGCACTTCCAGCACATATAAGCACGTTAGCTCTAACTATAGCCATCTCATGCACCTTCTTCTGTGCTTAATACCCATTCATTTACGACCTGGTCATTTACTATATGGCTAGCAATTATCTGTCTAGCCTTCTCTGGAGTTACTTTCATATAAGTAATCTTAGGCTGTCCTGGCTTTATAACATTAACTAACGGCTCATACTCACAAAGCCCTACACAACCAGTCTGGGTAACCACTACATCCTGAATATTTCTCTTTGCTAATTCATCTAAGATAGCCATCAGAGTTTCTCTTGCTCCAGCAGCTATTCCACATGTCCCCATTCCTACAATTATCTTTGTATTAGATTCTTGTGTTCTAAGCCTTATCTGGGCTTGTGCTTGTTCTCTTATACGTTTTAAATCCTCTAAAGATTTCAAATTAATTCACCTCCAGTAAATTCTTTGTAATTATTATACAATAATTCTTTTACTTTTCCTAATAAGGTATAGTCTCCTAGCAGGTCTCTTATCTCTTCAGAGTCAAATATCCACACATTTCCATTACGAGTTTCTTTGTAGAAGAGATGGATGTTAGGGTTAGTCACTACAAGAGTTATAAGGGTAGAGATAATATCTCCTAACGGAGGTCTATCTGGATGATTAAGTGGAAGTCTTAGCCAAATTGTGGTGCCAATGCCAGGTTTAGATTCAATCTCCAAACTTCCGCCTGTAAGTTCCGCTATCTCATCTAAAAAAGATATACCTAGACCAACCTTACGGGTAGTTTTTGTTGTAAAAAATGGGTCCCTAACATTCTTTAAAGTCGCTTCATCCATCCCTTTACCATTATCAGCTACTTTTATAGTTATAAGATCTTCTTTTTTACTAACATCTATCTCAATATCTACTCTAGTAGCCTTTGCATTTACACTATTCTCAGCTATATCTAATATATGTAATGAAAGTTCTTCCATCATTTGAGTGATTTTATAATCTGTAATACCTTCTCTGAGTTCATACGTCCATAGACTTGATCATTTATCATAATAGCTGGGGCATGGCTACAGGCACCTATACATCTTACGCTCTCTATAGAGAATTTACCATCTGGGGTCACTTCTCCAACCCTTATACCCAATACCTCTTCAAACTTCTCCAAGACTCTCTTTGCCCCCTTAACATAACAGGCTGTCCCTTCACATACCTGTATCTTATATTTCCCCTTAGGCTTTAAGGAGAAGAAATGATAAAATGTTGCTACGCCGTATATCTCAGTAAGAGGGATATTTAATCTCTTAGAGACCTCTTCCATAGCATCCATCGGAAGATACCCGAGCCTTTCTTGAATCTCTTGAAGCACGGGCATCAAAGCTCCGGGTCTTCCCTTCCAATTTGATATTATCTCATCTACAATTCTCTTCTGTACAGAATCCATATTGTCCTCCTTTAATAAGATTTATAATTCCTTAGGGCATCTTTCAAGGCGTCAAAAGACTTTTCTTTTAAGTCTAAAAAGGTCCTTGGTTTAGTAAAGTCATCTAAAAAGTGGGCATCGCTTGAGAATACTATAGGGATATTATAAGGAATAGAGCTCTTAACCTCCTCTAGTTCTTCCTCTGTAGCAAACTTAGAGACCTCAACCGCATCGACTTCAAGGTCTGGCGGAAAGAATCCCAAGGTATAGATTAAGCCAAAGGACTTTCTATCTATATGGGCAGGGATAACTATCCCATTAAATGAATGGATTATTTTTGAAATATCCTCTACAGAAAAATCGGTGGAGCCCAATAAAAAATGCTCCTCATATCTAATAAAATTAGCGTCTTCATCAACAACTAATTGTTCAGAAGAATAATTCTTACCTGGAGCATCGCTCAGGTGCTTGTGTATTAAAGATTCCAATTCTATGGCTGATTCTAAAGTAGGTAATATTCCTAGCATATGCACTTCTTCTCTAGATGTAATCTCTATCCCAGGTAAAACTTCTAACTCTGGGGCATACCTATTAGCACATTTTATTACACTTAAAACATTGCCTACTGCATTATGATCTGTAATAGCAATCATATTAATTCCTAACTCTAAAGCTCTTCTTACTATATTTATAGGAATCATTTCTATCCCCGCACAGGGGGATAATAAGGTATGAATGTGCAAATCTATAGCTACATTCATCTAATACCTAACTCATATATTTTACCACATATTGTAAAGGCATCTAACTCTGTAGAGAGAAGCGCAATATGCTCCTCCTTAGCCTTGGCTATGGTCTCCTCAGAGGGCTTCACACCGCAGGGGAATATAATACAACTCATCCCTACCAAAGATGCTACAGCAATAACATTTATATGGGTCTGCACAGTAATCCATATATTACCCTCTTTAGCAAATCTCATTACATTACTTAGTAAGTCCCCAACATATCCACCCTTTGGAGTTTTATCTAGATCAGAATCGTTCCCCAAATTCTCTAGGGGTAAAACATTCAAAAGTTCTCTCAAAGTCATATTTATTTTTCTCCTCTAATCATTTTTAATAAACTCTTAGCATAATCTTCAATATTATCCTTAAGTTTAAATATACAGTCTGTAATTCTAGCCTCTCCATTTATTATATCTTCAGCTAATGCCCTGCAATTTGGAGCTCCACAAGAACCGCAATTGATACCAGGCAGACTTTTAAGAATATCCTCTAATCTTCTCATCCTATCTATAGCGGTAGATATATCCTCTCCAAGCTTATAAGGAGAAGATTCTACATTTATCTTTTCTCTAAAGAAATAACCCTTAGTCCTTAAGGTCTCATAGATAGAAGCATCTATCCCTTCTGTTCCCAAATCTTCTAACATCCTGATCTTAACCCTTGCTAAATATGGATTCTGAACGTTTAAGGGACCACCAACACATCCACCGCTACACATCCTGCCTTCAACAAAATTGAGCCCTTTTAACTTTCCTAGTTCTAAATCATCTAAAACCTTTAAGACATTCCTTACACCATCTACTACCAGATAATTTAATATACCTAGGCTCTTAGCCTCTCCTCCGTCTCTTACCCAACTAATCCCTTCACTCCATATAGGTTCACTATGGTCTTCTTCTACATCTTTTATTAGCTTAACGAGATGCCTGTAGGCTTCAGCTACACTTATACTCCCATTTACATAGTGGATACCTCTTCCCTCTTTTATATCAGATATCTTAGCTGTGCAAGGAGTAATTAGGAATACTCCAATCTCTTCATCTTTATAGCCATTCTCAATAAGTCTTTCCCTTATATATCTAGCAGAGATCTCTTCTGGAGAAGGAATAGGAGTAAGATAGTCAACTAAAGAAGGGAATCTTATCTGTATGAGTTTAACCACCGAGGGACACATAGAAGATATATAAAGTTTACTAGGGTTTTCTCTCAAGAGATCTCTAAGATAGACACTAGAGATTCCAGTTCCAAAGGCAACATCCATTATAAGGTCAAAGCCCATCTTTTTTACCGCTGACCTTATAAGATAAGGAGATACATCAAGTCCAAACTGTGCATATAACACTGAACTTACAAGGGCTACCTTTATCTTATAATGAGACATATCTTTGAGTTCCTCTAGGATTGCCTCTATGGCATGCTCAGGACATACAGTTATACATTCACCACAATCTATGCATCTATCCTCTAAGAGAACCGCCTTTCCTTGTCTAACCCTTAAAGCCTCGGTAGGACAAACTCTTATACAGTCTATACACCCCTTACAGAGTTCTTTATTTATCTTTATCATACTCATTTTAATCAACCTACCTTATGTATATTATTGATGTTACTTCTGTACCTACCCCTACCGCACTCTTTATATCAAACTCATCAGAGCAGGAGATAATATTAGGAAGCCCCATCCCTGCTCCAAATCCTAATTCTCTCACCTTTGGAGATGCGGTAGAATACCCAGGCTGTTTTGCTTTTTCTATGTCTTCTATTCCCGGTCCTTCATCTATTGCTCTTATTACTATCTTATCGGAAGATATCTCTACTATCAGCTTACCTCTATAGGCATGTATAACTATGTTCATTTCCATCTCATAGCTAGCTATGGCTACCCTCTTTATAATATCTCTAGGTAGCCCCAAATCCTGTAGATACCTCTTTATCTTGCTAGAAGCCTCTCCACCATTAATAAAGTCTCCGCCTTCAACGGAGAATTCAAGTCTTATTACCTTGGTCTTTTCTCCCTCTTTCTCTTCAATCTCTTCTTTTTCTTCTTTTAAGCTAGGTAACCTTATAACTATATCTAAAGGAGTCACCATACCTAAAAAGACACCATCTTTATCTACTACAGGAAATCTTCCATATCCATAGACCCTAAAATACTCTATCGCATCAGCTAGCGTATGAGAAGGAGAAAGTGTAACAACATTTTTTGTCATAATATATTCTACAGAAGCATCTCTTTTATCTTCTTCTATAGCCTTAAGTAGGTCATACATTGTAACTATACCAACCAATCTCCCGTCTCCATTAGTAATAGCTACTCCATCTAATTGATTAATCTTAAGTATCTCCCTAACCTGAGATACCTTTCTGTCAGGTAAGACCTTAGGCATATTGGCATTCATTATAAGAGTAACAGGAAGCTTTAATAGACTGTAAAAGTCTCTATCTATCTCTCTCACATCTATTAATCGCTATATATATCTTTCCACAGGTCTCAAACATAGAATACTTTGTAGTCATTATCAAAATCTCATTAGAATTAGCTAACCTCAATGTCTCTTCAGGAGGAATCTTGCCATTTACAAAGATGATACCTATAAGGTCTAACATCTGGGTTGTCCTTACTACCTGAGGTTGAATCATAGCGGTAATCAAAATACCTGGCTCTTTAACAGTAGCTAATATATCACTCATAAGATCAGAGGCATAAAAATTTTCTACATCCTTATCTAGTAAGGATTCACCACATAGGACTTTGGCAGATAATAAATCTTTAACTTCCTCTAACTTCATTATGTTCACCTCAGTATAAGTTTAGTCTTTTTCTACCTCACCTAACAGGAATTCTCTCGCCTCAGCAACAGTATAGAGAGACCCCATAACGCATAAAAATTCTTTCTCTAAATCTAGTCCAACCTTTACCGCCTCTTTCACATCTGGAACTATAATAGGCTTTCCACCTAAATCTTCCACTACCTTGGCAAGACTTGTAGAACTTAGAGCCCTATTACTCTTAGGGGCGGTAACAATAATATTCCCTTTCACATATGGAATCATAGAATTCAGTATTCCATAGGCATCTTTGTCTTTTAGCATTCCAACCACAAGGGTAGGTTTTAAATCAAAGATTATAGCTATAGACTTAGCAAGTTTTTCTGCACCTCCTCTATTATGAGCTCCATCGAGGAGAATTATAGGGTTTTTAGATACAAGCTCCATTCTACCTGCCCAAAAAGTATCTCTAAGTCCTTCTACAATGTCCGCATCTGAAAGGCTAAGTCTTTCCTTTAACAACTCCAGAGCCATAACGGAGATGGCTGTATTCTCTACCTGATATATACCCTTAAGGCTACTGAAGAAGTTATCCCTCTTTTTCTCATTCTTAAATCCTATTTCAGTCCCAGTTTGAGATAACACATACCAGTCTATAGAAAAGTCTCTCCACAAACAGTATAGAGGTGCATCTAGAGACTTAGCGGTATCTATTATGACTTCTAATCCTTCTCCAACAGCACCTGTGACAACTGGGACTCCTTTCTTTATAATCCCTGCTTTTTCTCTCCCTATAAGAGAGAGCGTATTTCCAAGTCTATCCATATGGTCCCAATCTACATTAGTAATTATAGAAACTAGAGGATTATTTACAACATTAGTGGCATCTAATCTTCCACCTAGTCCAACCTCTAGGACTATTATATCTACATTAGCCTTAAGGAAATAGAGAAATGCCATAGCTGTAAGGATCTCAAACTGTGTTAAATAGAATTCACTATCCTTTTCAATAAGACCCTCTATAACAGGTAATATATCTTTTAATATATTGACAAAGGAATCTTTACCTATAAGTTCATTGTTTATCTGGATTCTCTCTCGTGTTGAATGGAGGTGGGGAGAAGTATAGAGACCTACCCGATAACCTGCTTTCATAAGAACAGAGGAAATCATTCTAGAAACGGAACCTTTACCATTTGTTCCACCTATATGTATAACTGGGATCTTATCTTGAGGATTATCTAATTCATTAAGAAGCCTCTTAATACGGTCTAGTTCTAGTCTCCAACCAAATCTTGAAAGTCCCTCTATAATATCTAATGCTTCCTGATAAGAAGTAATCATCTATTTAAGAAGACAGTAGAGACAGTCTATGAATTAATCTTTCCCTTTCTCTTATAAGATTATCCCTCTTCATCCTCTCTTTTTCTTTTGCCTCTTCCTTAGCCTTTAATAGAAAATCCTTATTCTGTAGTCTCTCCTCTATCCTTGCTATCTGTGTTTCTATCTCTTCTATCTTTTCTTTTATCCTCTCAACCTCTCTGTCTATATCTACAATATCTCCTATCCTTATATAGACATCAAAATCAGACTTTACAGTAGAGATGATCCCTTTTTGTGGAGGGAGAATTTCAGATAGAACCTCTAAAGGTTCAATCTTGGCTAAAGAAGAGATGATATCTTTTTGTTTCAAAATAAGCTCTCTATAGGTATCACTATGGACAAAACCAGGTATCTTCTTTTCAAAAGATATACCCATCTCTTGCTTGAGAGATCTTAAACTCTTTATGATATCAAATACAATATTTGTCTCTTTAACGCTGTTCTCATCCCTAAAACCTAAGACAACTGGCCAGTCAGATACGGACAGTATACTATCTTCGTCTTTTACATATTCCCACAACTCTTCAGTTATAAAAGGCATAACTGGATGTAGAAGCTTGAGATAGGTTCTGAATACATAGAGTAATACCCAACTTATATGGCTAGGATTATCTTTTATTAAGAGTTTAGAGATCTCTATATACCAATCACAGAAGTAATCCCAGAAGAAGCTATATAAAACCTGTGCAATCTCATTAAAATCATAGTTATCATAATAGTAAGTTACACGTTCTACTGTCTCATCCATAAGGCTCAATATCCATTTACTAAATACATCTAGGGTATCTAGGGATTCTGGCTTTACTGGATTCTCGATACTCATAAGTATATATCTACCTGCATTCCAGATCTTATTAGCAAAATTCCTTGCCCCTTCTAGTCTTTCTTTTCCTATATTAACATCCTGTCCTTCCGTAACTAGAGATGTAAGAGCAAATCTTAGACTATCTGCCCCTAGCTCTTGAACTATCTCCATAGGATCTATCACATTTCCAAGGGACTTACTCATCTTTCGTCCCTTTTCATCTCTTACTAGTCCAGTAATGTATACCTCTTTAAATGGCATCTTATCAGTAAATTCAAGTCCCATCATTATCATTCTGGCAACCCAGAAATAGATAATATCGTAGCCAGTTATAAGCAAAGAGGTAGGATAAAACCTCTTAAAATCTTCTGTAGTATCTGGCCAGCCTAGAGTACTCATAGGCCAGAGAGAAGAGCTAAACCAAGTATCAAGGACGTCTTCTTCCTGCTTCAAGTTAGAGCTATTACACTTAGGACAGTATTTGGGGTCTTCTATCTCAACTATTGTCTCATTACAGTCTAGACAATACCAAACAGGAATCCTATGGCCCCACCAGATCTGTCTAGATATGCACCAATCCTTTATATTCAAAAGCCAATCGTGGTATACCTTTCTCCACCTTTCAGGTATAAATCTTACTTCACTATCCCTTTCTAGAGCCTTTTGAGCTAGGGATTTCATAGCAACAAACCATTGAGAAGATAAAAGAGGCTCAACTATAGTCCCACACCTCTCACAATGTCCTATACTATGAGTATAATCCTCTACCTTTTCTAAATATCCATTTTCTTCTAGATGCTTGACTATAAGCTCTCTTGCAGTAAACCTGTCAAGACCTGTATATGTATCTAAGTCAGGACAATCTATCTTACCATCTAGGTCTATCACTTTTACACTGGGGAGGTTATGCCTTATTCCTATCTCAAAGTCCACAGGATCATGGGCAGGGGTTACCTTAAGCGCACCTGTACCAAAACTAGATTCAACTGCAGTATCAGCCACTATAGGCAATTCCCTTCCAACTAGCGGTAGTATAGCAGTCTTACCTATCAAAGACTTGTATCTATTATCTTCGGGATTTACAGCAACTGCAGTATCTCCAAGCATAGTCTCTGGTCTTACAGTAGCTATGGTTATATAACCCCCGTCCTTTAAAGGATATCGGATATAGTAGAGTTTATCTTTGGACTCTTCATACTCTACTTCTATATCGGATAATGCAGTCTTGCACCTAGGACACCAGTTTATTATCCTCTCCCCTTTATAGATAAGTCCTTTCTTGTAAAGAGACACAAAAGCAGTCCTAACAGCCCTGGAACAATGTTCATCCATAGTAAATCTCTCTCTACTCCAATCACAGCTAAATCCCATCTGCTTAAGCTGATTGACTATATTGTTCCTGTATCTTTCCTTCCATTCCCAAACTTTCTCTAGGAACTTCTCTCTACCTAAGTCATATCTAGTAAGGCCCTCTTTAGCTATCTCTTTCTCTACAACATTTTGAGTAGCTATACCTGCATGGTCTGTTCCAGGTACCCAAAGAGTAGTAAACCCCTTCATCCTCTTATATCTAACTACTATGTCGTCTAAGGTAAAACCTAAGGCATGTCCTATATGAAGATTACCAGTCACATTTGGAGGTGGTAGCACTATAGAGAATACTCTCCCATCCTTATCTAATCTAGGGGCAAATATATTGGAGTTAAACCACCTCTCTATCCACTTTGGAGCTATCTCCCTTGGGTTGTATACCTTAGCTAACTCTCTCAAAGATTTCCTCCTTATAGAAGATTATTGGAAAAACTTCATCCATATGAGAAACACTCTTTATAGTCAAATTATTCTTTATCTCCTCGGGGATCTTAGTTAGGTCACTCTCGTTTTCCTTGGGAATAATGACCTCTCTTATCCCCGCACTATAAGCAGCTAATAACTTCTCCTTTATTCCACCAACTGGAATTATCCTTCCTCTAACCGTAATCTCCCCAGTCATAGCAACATCTTGTCTAATGGGTATTCCTGATAGACTTGAAGCCAAAGCAGATGCCATAGTAATACCAGCCGAAGGGCCATCCTTTGGAATTGCTCCTTTAGGTATGTGTATATGAACATCTATCTCACTAAAATTGCACTCAATTCCCAACTCTGCACTTCTACTCTTTATAAAGCTAAAGGCAGCCTGAGCCGATTCTCTCATCACTTCTCCCAACTGTCCCGTAAGGATAAGGTTTCCCTTACCCTTCATATGGATAACTTCTATAGGAAGGACTTCTCCTCCCACCTCTGTCCAAGCTAATCCATTAGCCAATCCCACTTCTGGCTGTTTCTCTATAAATTCATTCAAGAATCTTGGAGGACCAATTAGCTCAGCAAGATTCTCCTCGGTAACTTTAAATACTCCTTTTTTGCCCTCTAGATAAAATACAACCGCCTTACGGAATATCTTAGCCAGTTCTCTCTCTAGGTTTCTAACTCCAGCCTCTCTCGTGTACTCTCTTATAATCTTCATTACAACGTTCTCTGGTATTGATATCTTATTTTTAGATATATTATGTTCGGCGGATAGCCTTGGTATGAGGAAATATATAGCGATATTAAGTTTCTCCTGTTCGGTATATCCACTTAAATTTAGAAGTTCCATCCTATCTAAAAGGGCGGGAGGTATATTCTGAGTAGTATTTGCGGTTGTTATAAAAAAGACCTGTGAGAGATTATATGGAATCTCTAAATAGTGGTCACTAAAGTTTCTATTCTGTTCAGGGTCTAGGACTTCTAGAAGGGCAGAAGCTGGGTCTCCTCTAAAGTCAATTCCAAGTTTATCTATTTCATCAAGGAGAAAGACCGGGTTTGAAGACTTTGCCTGTCTCATACCTTGTATAATCCTACCAGGAAGAGCCCCCACATAAGTCCTCCTATGTCCCCTTATCTCTGCTTCATCCCTTATACCACCGAGAGAAACTCTAACAAAATTTCTACCAAGAGCACTACTTATAGACTGGGCTAAAGATGTCTTACCCACTCCTGGGGGACCAACAAAACACAATATTGGACTCTTTTTGGCTCCACCATACTTTTTCACTGCCAAAAACTCTATTATCCTCTCTTTTACCTCTTGAAGTCCATAGTGATTCTTATCTAGGATATCTCTAACATTTTTAAGATCCAACTTATCTTCGGTATGAACATTCCAAGGAAGACTAATAACCCAATCTAGATAAGTCTTTATTACCCCACTTTCCGGGGAGAAAGGGGGAACTTTATTAAGCCTCTCCGCCTCTTCTATTAACTTCTCCTCAACATCTTTAGAAAGCATCAAACTCTTAATCTTCTCTTTATAAGAAGAGACATCGGAAAGGTCTTCCCTCTCACCAAGCTCTTCCTGAATTACTTTAAGTTTTGCCCTTAAGTAGTATTCTTTCTGTATCTCCTCTACTTCTCTTTGGACCTTACTCTGAATCTCTTCTTCAATCTTCAGAATTTTGAGTTCTCTTTCTAGTATTACTGTAAGTCTAAGAAGCCTCTCCCTTGGAGAAGTAACTGATAAAAGTTCCTGTTTTATGGAACTTTTAAGAGGAAGGTTAGATGCAATGATATCAACTAATCTACCTGGATCATCTTTGACCTCCTCAAGATCTATAGAGGCTTCATCGGGTAAATCGTGATTAAGTCTTATATACTCGTCAAATTGAGAAAGAACTATCCTAGATAGGGCTTCTAGCTCTAGTGAATCGTCTTTTGCCTCTTCAATCTTTTCTACTCTTGCTATAAAAGAAGAGAATGTATGAGAGTAAACACAATCAACTATCTTTGCCCTATATTTTGCCTCTACTACTACCCTATAGCTTCCATCGGGCAGTTTTATCGTCTGTATAATCTCCCCAACAGTCCCCATATCGTATAAATCTTCCGGATTTATCTCGTCTAGCTCACTTTCTTTCTGGGTTACTATAAGAATCTTCCTATCATATTCACTAGACAGTTCTATAGCTTTAATAGAAATATCTCTACCCACATAGATAGGAACTATTGTAGAAGGGAAAACAACCATATTCTTTAATGGTAGAACGGGTAAAACTTCACTCTTTTTCTTAGGCACTTTCTCTATTTAACCTCTCTACATCCTTTTGAGTTAAGAGGATAGGACTACCCTCTCCTCTTATAACATTTGCATCTATAACGCATCTAACAACATCAGGCCTTTTAGGAACTTCATACATAACATCAAGCATAACCTTTTCTATAATACTCCTAAGTCCTCTTGCTCCAGTTCCCTGCTTTAACGCCTCTTCTGCTACAGCAGATAGGACATCTTGAGTAAATACCAGTTCTACACCATCTAAGGCTAGTAATCTCTGATATTGTTTAAGGATAGCATTCTTAGGTTCAACTAGAATACTCATAAGTTCTTCCTTTGTTAGGCTCTGGAGTGTTGAAACTACTGGCAGTCTACCAACCAATTCGGGGATAAGGCCAAACTTAATTAAGTCTTCTGGCAATACATATGAGAGAATATCATACCTATCTTCATTAGAGACAAGTTCACTGGTAAAACCAATAGTCTTCTTTCTTATCCTTGAAGCAACAATCTTCTCCAAGCCTTCAAAAGAGCCACCACATATAAACAATATATTTGTCGTATCTATCTGGATAAACTCTTGGTGAGGATGCTTCCTGCCACCTTGAGGTGGAACATTTGCTATAGTGCCTTCTAATATCTTGAGAAGAGCCTGTTGAACTCCCTCTCCAGAGACGTCTCTTGTTATAGAAGGATTCTCTGACTTACGTCCAATCTTATCTATCTCATCTATATAGATTATTCCCTTTTCTGCTCTCTTTATATCATAATCCGCTACTTGAATTAATCTCAGTAGAATATTCTCTACATCTTCACCTACATATCCAGCCTCGGTAAGGGTTGTAGCATCCGCTATAGTAAATGGCACATCAAGTATCTTAGCTAGCACTTGAGCCATTAGGGTCTTTCCAGATCCAGTAGGACCTATAAGGAGTATATTACTCTTAGTAATTTCTACATCATCTTTATCACTGGGGGGAGCTAAAATCCTTTTATAGTGATTATAAACCGCTACAGAAAGTACCTTTTTTGTCTTCTCCTGCCCTATAACATATTCGTTGAGCTTATCATATATCTCATGAGGCTTTGGCACTTTATCCCAAGTCAATTCTCTACCTGTCTCTTTAGACCTTGAAAGTATATTATCCTCTTCTAACATCTCGACGCATATCTTTATACATTGGTCGCATATATAAACACCAGGACCAGCTATCAACTTTCTTACCTCATTCTGACTCTTACCACAAAAAGAACACCTTAATACCTCTCTACCTTTCATCATCTGTTATGGTCTCCTCTCGATTATTTCGTCTATTATACCGTATTCTTTTGCCTCTTGTGCGCTCATAAAGAAGTCTCTTTCAGTATCCCTTTCTATCTTCTCAAGAGGCTGAGAGGTATGTTTGGCAAGTATCTCATTGACTATCCTTTTTAATCTCAAAAGTTCCCTTGTCTGTATGTCTATATCGGTAGCTGGACCCTGTAATCCTCCATAGATAGCTGGCTGATGTATCATTATCCTGCTATGAGGAAGGGCATATCTCTTACCTTTAGTGCCAGCAGCTAAGAGAACTGCTCCCATACTTGCTGCCTGTCCTATACATATAGTGCATATCTCGGGCTTAATATACTGCATTGTGTCATATATTGCCATCCCAGCAGTAATCGAACCACCTGGAGTATTTATATATATGTATATATCCTTTTCTGGATTTTCTCCTTCTAAGAACAGAAGCTGAGCCATAACTAAATTGGCTACTTCGTCTTCTATAGGACCACCAATAAAAACAATCCTTTCCTTTAAGAGCCTAGAATATATATCATAGGCTCTTTCTCCTCTACTTGTCTGTTCTATTACTATTGGAACTAAATAATCACCCATCATCTTTTAGCATTCTCCTTCTTTATTTTTTACTAAATCCAACAAAAACTTCAGAGCCTTATCCTCTTTAATTAAATTTATAGCATTATCCCTTACCTCATTAGTGACATTTTTAATCTTCCAAGAGGTAAGGACCCTATTAATCTCTTCCTCTGTTGGCTCTAAGGACTCTTTTTCAGCTATATAACGTAATGCCAAAGTAGCTTTTATATCGTTCAATGCATATTGATAGTTCTTCTCCTCGAAATCTTCTGGAGCCTCTCTATTATTATAGAGTATTCTCTTCCAATACTCTAGTCTATCTCTCACCATTATATCAGGTATGTCTTCCTTAACTCTCTCTGCAAGTTGTTCCTTTATCAAGTGGTACATCTCTTCTTCTTTTTGAGCCAATCTTTCTTTATATATACTACTCTTAAAGCCTTCCCTCATAGCCTCTACCGATTGGTAGTTAAATCTCTTGGCGAATTCTTCATCTACAGGCGGAAGTTCTAGATATTTAATACCCTTTATAAGTACGTATATAGTTATCTCTTTATTCCTTAAAGACTCCTCCCGATAATCTTCGGGAAATTTAGTCTTTATCTCAACCGCTTCTCCTATCTCTTTCCCTATTAGGGCTTCATCATCCCCAGGGGATAATATCCCTTCTCCTACCTTTATAATAGAACCTGTCTCTTTATTCTCATCAAATGGCTTAGAAGGGTCATCCTTAATATCTACAAGGATATAATCACCTTTCTCAACAATATTTTTGTCCTCTACATCCTTCCAAACAGCTAATCTTTTTCTCAACCCCTCTATAAAATTATCCACATCTTCTTCTGTAACTACAGGTTCTTCCCAAGATAGATTATCAACAATGCTTCTATAGTCTTCTAATTCTACCTTTGGATATGTGTCTATTATAAAAGTAAAGATAAGAGGCTTTCCATCGCCTCTTTCTACAAAATCTAAATCTCTAATCTCTAATGGAGCTATATTATACTCCTCTATGAATTTCTGAATTCCTTCATTAACAAGCCTATCAATAGCTCTTTCTACTATATATTCTCTACCAATAAAGTTCTCTACTAGTTTTAAAGGAGCTTTCCCTTTTCTAAACCCAGGGACAGTAACAGTAGAAGCTCTTAATCTCAACTCTTCATCTATAGCTTTTGTCACTTCGGTCTGATCGTAGGATATCTTCCCTTGGATTTTACTCCCACTTTGAGTGATTTCCTTTTCCATCAATACCTCCATTTAATAAAAAATAACTCGATAGCATTAGCTATCGAGGATAATCTTCAATATTGGAGCGGAAGACGGGATTTGAACCCGCGACCCTCTCCTTGGCAAGGAGATGCTCTACCGCTGAGCCACTTCCGCACTTTTATTTAATGGTGCGAGGAGCGGGATTTGAACCCGCACGGGTGTTAACCACTAGATCCTAAGTCTAGCGCGTCTGCCAGTTCCGCCACCCTCGCTCTATCAAATGGTGGGTCGTGCAGGATTCGAACCCGCGACAGCCTGATTAAGAGTCAGGTGCTCTACCAACTGAGCTAACGACCCATCGATATATATTTTACCAAAAATTTATAAGATTGCAATAGTCACCTAATTGATGTAAAATATAGCTAAGCAGGGGAGCTCCTCTATTGGGGCTGAGAGGAAGGGTTAAACCCTTCGACCCTCTGAACCTGAACTGGGTAATGCCAGCGTAGGGAGCTATAGCTAATTAAGATATATAAGGGCTGTAGGCTCTCTCGCTTACAGCCCTTTACTTTTATAGAAGGAGGTTATACTATGAATAGGTTTAATGCTAGATTAGTAGCAGAGATAGGGCTAACATTAGCGTTAGGAATTGTATTACATATGATTCCGATCTACCAAATGCCTCAAGGGGGACGTATTACTCCGGGAAGTCTGGTACCTCTATTTGTGCTTTCTCTTAGAAGGGGATACAGGATAGGAATGCTTACCGGAGCAATATTTGGATTCTTAGAATACCTTATAGAACCATTTTTTGTTCATCCCATACAATTCATACTAGACTATCCCTTAGCCTTTTCCCTTCTAGGTCTTGCTGGCACTATAAGAGGCATACCTCCCCTTGGGATAATAGTTGGAACTATTGGCAGACTTCTAAGTCATATAATATCTGGGGTGGTATATTTCTCTTCCTATGCTCCTCAAGGAATGAATCCTTGGATTTACTCAATCTCATATAATGCATCCGTAATCTTACCAGATGCTATATTAGCTCTGGTAATAACAATTCTGATTCTGCCGAGACTTCCAAAGAGATGAAAGGACTACTCATCGCCAGCGGTGAATCTTGGGATAAAGAAGCACTAATAATAGACTTAAAAGAGGATAAATTCTTTGTTATATGTATAGATGGGGGGACAAACTATGCCTACGAAGTTGGAATTACTCCGAACTTGATTATAGGTGATATGGACTCTATCGAGGAAAAATCCTTAAAACACTATAAAGAGCTAGGTATAATATTTAAAGAGTTTCCAAGAGATAAGGATAAGACAGACTTCCACTTGGCTTTAGAAGAGTTAGAAAGACTTAATATCAAAGATGTGTTGATATACGGAATAGTAGGAACGAGGCTAGACCACACACTTTCAGCATTAGGGATACTAAGAAGATTTGTCAGAGAGGATAGGATAAGATTTGCTAAGATATCATTAGGGATAAAATCTGAAGGGTATATCTCTAAAGGAAGGATTGAAATATATGGAAAAAGGGGAGAGATAGTCTCACTTATCCCATTAACAGATGTTGTAAAGGGAGTAACTACTCACAACCTCAAATACTCATTAAATAATACTGACATATATTTAGAGGACAGTCTTACGGTAAGTAATGAGATAGAAGAATCTCCCTGCTATGTAGAAGTAAAAGATGGAGTAATATTAGTCATTCATCATAGATCTTAATATCCTAGGTACCTCACTGGCTACCTCTTGAGCCAGGGCCCTCTCCTTCTCCTTACTTATAATGTCCCCTGCTAGTCCATGAACATAAACCCCCAAGATACTTGCTAAAAGAGGAGATAATCCTCTAGCTATAAACCCTCCTATAAGACCGCTCAACACATCTCCCATCCCGCCAGTAGCCATAGAGGGATTCCCTGTTGGATTTATATAGGCTATTCCATCTATAGATGAAACTATAGTCCTAGCTCCCTTTAGAACTGTTATCACGTTATATTCCTTACTAAAACCAGTAGCTACTTGGATTCTATTACTCTGGACAAATCCTGTGTCCTTACCTATAAGTCTAGCCATCTCTCCCGGATGAGGTGTTACAACTATAGGGACACTAGAAGTCTTAAGTATATCTACCGAGCCCACTATATTATTTAATCCATCGGCATCTAAAACTATAGGAACAGTGCTAGAAATAATAATATCTTTTATAAAAGAGGCATTAATTCTTCCTATTCCAGGACCTATGACTAGAGCGGATAGACTTGGCAATAACTCCTTCCAGTTTTCTCGATGGAAAAAAGTAACCTCAGGATCTATTGAATGGAGCATCTGATACATATCTTGAGTAATAAAGAGGGTTACAAGACCTGTTCCACTTGCAAGAGCCCCTTTAGTAACTAGGATAGACGCCCCAGGATAATTAGAAGAACCAGCTATAATTCCCACCCTTCCATATGTCCCTTTATGGGTATCCGGCTTTCTATGTGGGAGAATGGACCTTATCATCCTTTCATCGATAAGTTCATAAGTCTTCTCAATATATCTCTCCAATGGGAAGCCTAGGTCTATAACGTATAACTTTCCAACATATTCTGCACCTGGATAGACGAATAATCCTAACTTTGGTAATCCTAACGTAAAGGTATAGCTAGCCCTAACACATTCATTAGAGACCTCTCCGCTACTTGCATCTAAACCAGAAGGGACATCAAGAGATATAATTGGTAGATTTAAACTATTCATATATCTAACACTAGATAAATAGGGTTCTCTTAACTCTCCTTTAAATCCTGTTCCAAAGATACCATCTATTATAAAATCTCCTCCAGTCATTTTATCTATAGAGTCCACTATAGACTCAGGACAGAATGTCTTCAGTCTATCAAGTTGTAGCTGAGTAAGAGGCGAAACATCATCTTCCTCTTTCTTTACTAAAGATACTTTAACTTTTGCCCCCTTTAGTACAAGATGTCTGGCTACTGCAATAGCATCTCCGCCATTTTTACCCTTCCCAGCAAAGACTAGAAAAGTCTTCCCTTCTATGCTATTTATGAATTCTAATATCCTATCAGTAACCCTTGTAGCTACTATCTCCATTAATAATTCTTCGTCTACCCTATAGGCTTCCATAATTCTAGATTCTGCAAGTCTCATAGTCTCCGAATTTACTAATATCATAAATAACCACCCCTATTTAAAAGCCAGAGTTAACATCCGAGTTATAAGAGGCATCTTAATACTAGTCATAATCTTGTATGCTACTCTCCAGGGATAATCAATATTCCCTACAGAAAGTATTATAGACTTTGTATCTTGATTATCTAGTATCTTTAATAGTTCTACCTTCTCTTCATCTGTCAGTCCTAGGAAGATTCTTCTTAGTCTTAAGCCTAGTTTTATCTCTTTCCCTACTGACTTCATCCAGAGTTTTTGATACTTGGACAACATGCTACTTGAAAAATCTCCCCGCTCTAGCGCCTCTAATGTCACTTTACTACATATTTCTCCTGCTAATAACCCAAGATATAAGCCTCCACCAGACAATGGTTTTAACTGAACAGCAGAATCACCAACAAGCATAACATTGTCAGTAAAGCTTCTCTCTATAAGACCTATTGGGATTAATCCGCCCATAATTCTTTTTATATTAGAGCTTCTAAAAGATTTAAGAGGTTCCCACTTATTACATAATTTATCAAAGTACTCTCTTGGGTTTCCCCTTACATTTATACCCAAACCAATCCTTGCATACCCTTCATTTATAGGGATAATCCAAGAAAACCAACCTGGCGAGGTTTCGCTGTCTAACATAACATCTACCTGTTCAGGGGTAGGACAATCTAACTCTCCCTCAACCTGAAAACCGTAGATAATCTCCTTAGGTAAAGAAAGATTGAAATACTTTGCTACTACAGAATGGGCACCATCAGCGCCTATAACTAGCGGAGCTTTAACCTTATAATAATTACTATCTTTTCTAAAAGTTACAACTACTGCTCTACTATCTCTTTCAAAGCCTACAGCCCTTGAGCCTCTTAATACCTCAGCACCACTATTTTCTGCCTTTACTGCCATCTTCTTGTCAAATAGTATCCTATCTATGACCAAGGCATAGGTCTTTTCTCCTAAAAAAGAGAGCCTTGTCCCGTCATAGCCGTATATATTAGCTCCTTTTATTCTGTTAAGGACTACTCCATCTTCAATTCCGCTTATTGCTAGGACTTCTGAAGAGACTAATCCAGCACAATGAGGAGGTTCTCCTGCCTCTTTATGCTCTTCTAAGATAAGGACCTTACGTCCGCCCTCTGCTATAAGCCTACCTATAAAACAGCCGATAGGTCCTCCTCCAACTATTACTACATCATAGTCCATTAACTCACCCCTAAATTCTAAAGGACTTACAGTAATCAGATATCCATTTTACCCTCTTTATCCCTTCTTCATCTACCCCTTCGGGAATCTCGTCAGAGATACCTAATACTAGTCTTGGGTGGAAAAGTTTTACCAGCTTTTCTACACATCTATATAATTCTTCCCTAGGGTAGATAGGTAAAAAGAGAACTGCAGGAATACCATCCAATAAGACCTTATCACCAATATGCTCTTTCATCTCTTCTATAGAGACATCTCCTTGTGGTAAAGGCGTCAAAGCCTCTAGACCATCAAAAGGAAGGTCCTTTAGATATTTAAGTATTGGTCTAAAGTGCCCATCTATATGGATATGGGTATATATACCTACCTTCCTAAGCTGATTTGACCGTTTCTCCCAGAATGGAATGAGATACTTCTCAAAATATCTTATAGAAAAGAGATAAGCATCTATGTTCTCTCCAAAGTTAACTATCCTCACCTTATCTCTGTATGATATTACCTCTTCGTAGAGTCTATCATAGGATTCATCTATGGCTGACATTAGTTCTTCTGTCTCTTTAGGATAGTCATTGAGTGCATACACTAGGTCCTCCAGTGTCATCCAGGAACTGTCAACATGTAAGGTCTGATAGGGACTCCTAGGAAGGAAGAACTGAGGATATCCCCTATCACCAATAAACTCATCACCCTTATCAAAATTCTCTCTTATAAAGTAAAATTCTGTATTCTTAAATAACCATACTGCTCTTTCTATGTCTTCTCTAGTCTTTATAGGAGATTTAGATGTCCTCCAGTTTCCATCAGAGGTCAATCTTATTTCTCTTATGAGTTCTCCATAGGGAGTATCTATAACTATTAATCTACAATCATTACTTATCTCTTTCTCAGTAATCTTAACTTTGCTACTATAATTGACACCTATAGGACTAGGAATGCCTGTATAATAAGCGATGTATCTCATAGATATATCCAGCTCATCATAGAGCTCCAGAAGAGAATAGCCTTTGTATCTCTCAGGCATCACATCAAACTGTTTATGCCAGTGATACCAAGACTCTATCCTAGGTTGAAAGAGGGGATAAGGCACATCTAATCCTTGAAATATTCTCAAATTCATCTCTCTTTTAGTCATCACTTTTCCCTCCAGAGTAAAATAGGCTAGTTCTATTATAAATCTTTGGTATATCTTTGAAAAGGGATCGTGATAAAATAATAGTAGAATATGAAGATACTAGTAGTAAGTGACCATCAAGAGCCTATACTGTATGACTTTTTTGAAGAGGATAGATGGAAGGACATTGATTTTACAATCTCTTGTGGAGATCTCCCACCTGAGTTTCTATCTTTCCTTGTTACTGTATTAAAAGGTCCGTTATTCTATGTAAGAGGTAATCACGATACTATCTACGAAAAAAACCCTCCCGAAGGTTGCACCAGTATAGAGGGAAGGGTTACAGTCTATAAGGGCTTAAAGATTCTAGGATTTGGGGGCTCTATATACTATGGAGGAGAAAAGCTCCAGTATACAGAAAGACAGATGTATTGGAAGATAATAAAAGCTATCCCTCAGATATGGAGAAGTGGTGGAATTGATATACTTGTAACCCATGCCCCGCCTTCTATGTGTATAGGGGAATCTAAGAATAGATGCAAATCTCCTATAGGCATAGGGAAAAGATGTCCAGAGAGTGAGTTGGGTCTCTGTGAAGAATCAAAAGACCTTGCACATAGAGGATTCAGAGTCTTTAGAGACTTCGACCTAAAATATAAACCCAAGTTTCATCTTCATGGACATACACACCTTGGATATCTTAATAGAAGGAGTAATAGAGTTAAGCTACTTGGGGATACCAAAGTAATAGACTGTTACGGATATTACATATTAGAGATCTAGCAGAGTATATCCTTTCTAGCAAAGAGAAAATAGGCAAAGATTATAAAGCCCAGAGAATACGCAAAAAGTATCAATGCTCCCTTATTAAGTTCATACCAAGGGATAGGATCACTCCAAGCTTTACTCCATATATCTAGGTAAGAGGTAAAGAGATAAGGCCTTATCCTCTGTATGTTAGATAGGACATTAAGAAGTATTACAGTAGAAAGGGATTTAAGGAGTGTCTCTCCTGTAGAATTAGAAGTTATAGACCAAAGTACAGAAAGACAGGCGATATTCATTAGACATATACAACTATAAAAATAGGCAGGTAAGAAATTATCCTCCCAAGAAAACGGAATAGGAATTGGCAATAATGGAGAAATAAAGGTCTTAGTCTCTAAGCCAAAAAACAATGCACCCAAAGAGAAACTTACTATTCCAGTAAATACTAGTAACAGAAAGGTAATTATAAGATTCACTATAACCTTAGTTATAAAGATTCTCTTTCTTCCACCTATCCTAACTAAGTATGTCTTTATTGTCCCTTCGGCAAATTCTCTAGTAAATATATTAGAGGTATTTAATGCAACAAATAGAGGCAGTAGGAAGGGCATACCTATAGTCAAAGTAAACCCCATAACAAAATAGGCATTTATTAGAGGACGAAGGTCTATCCTAGAACCGGTCTGCACCTCAATCTCTAAGTTAGCCCCAGACTTAGCCACTATGATTAGAATAACTACCAAGAGTAAAGAGCCTAAAAAAGTATAATATAGCTGTTTCTGTCTAAAAAGTTTGTAAAGCTCTATCCATAACATTATTCTCACCAGTTATACTTATAAAGAAGTCTTCTAGGGTAGACCTTACAGGAATAAGGGCAAAAACTTCTACCCCTGAGTTTACCAATTCTCTATTGAGTTTAGATATATTTTCCTTATCTACATGAACTAAGAATTTATCTCCATCCTCCTTAAAATCTTTTACTATAGAGTTACTTTTAAGGACATTTAGAACTAGCTCTTTTGGTTGTGCCATAAGCGTAAGTCTATCTCCGAAAGTCAATAATTCTTCCACTTCCCCCTCTTTTATAAGTTTACCCCTATGAATAACTCCCACCCTAGTTGCTATCTCTTGGACTTCTGAAAGAATATGGCTAGACAAAAATACAGTTACTCCTTCTCTATTTAGCTCTTTTATTATACTCTTTATCTCGTATATACCCTGAGGGTCTAATCCATTTGTAGGTTCATCTAATATTAAAAGCTCTGGATCATTTAAAAGGGCTAATGCTAATGCCAATCTCTGCCTCATTCCCTGAGAGTATTCAGAAAACTTCTGTCTAACTCCCAGAAGGTTCACCTTGTCTAAAGCCTCTTCAATTCTCTTTTTATCTCTTATGCCAAGTAGACTGGCATAAATTTTTAAGTTCTCATCTCCTGTAAGATATGGATAAAAGGCGGGGGATTCAGTAACAACACCTACTTTAGGTAACACTTTACTCAATTCTCCGGGTACCTTTGCACCCAAAACCTTAGCATAACCTTCAGTTGGGTAGAGAAGACCTAAGAGCATCTTTATAGTTGTACTCTTTCCTGCTCCATTCTGTCCTAAAAAACCATAGATATCTCCCTTAAAAACAGTTAGGGAGAGCTTATCAACTGCTAATTTGCTTCTATAATTCTTTGTAAGCCCAAATGTCTGTATTATAGGTTCACCAGTTCCAGACATCATCTAGAATATTTATAGTAGCTGACTTAACCCCTTCTATAGACTCTACCGTGTCTTTTATTTGAGAAATCATAAAGTCTCGAAGTGGACAACCTGGAATAGTAAAAATCATATCTATAGTAACTTCATCATTATCTATCTTAACATCTTTTATAAGTCCCAAATCTACCACATTTATACCTAGCTCTGGATCGTACACATCTCGCAGAGCATTTATAACTGCATCCTTATCTACCATAAATTCTCCTCCTAAAAACTTAAAAGCTCTTTAATCAGTATAGTATCATTTGTATTTACTTGTCAAGATAGCATTTTTTAAGGTAAAATCATTATCTATGGGTATAAAGCTTATAGCTATAGATATAGATGGAACTTTAATAACTCCAGACAAAAGGATAACCCCTAGAGTCAGAGAAACACTGAGGTATGCTGAAAGTAAGGGGATTATGGTCTCTTTAGTCACAGGAAGGTTGTATCCAACCTGTAGAAAATATGCAGTTGAATTAGGGCTCTCTGGCCCATGCGTTATATATCAAGGAGCTATGATAATAGACCATAGGACAGACAAAGTCTTATATGAAGTTAGAATCCCTAAAGATAAAGCTATAGAAATATTGAAATACTCTAGAGAGCACAAATTGGCTCTAAATGTCTATATGGACCAATTTACATTTTACACAGAAAAACCAAACCAATACTCCATTTTGGATGCACAGCTTAACGAGGTGGAGATTCAGATAGTAAAAGACTTAGAGGAGATAATAGTGTACGATCCGCTAAAATTAATGTTTGTAGAAGATCCTAAAGTAATATCTAGGCTGGAAGAGATATTCTCCAATAGGGATGAGGGACTTATAGCACTAACATCACTCCCACAATTCCTAGAGATAGTAAACAAAAGGGCTACTAAGGCAGATGCATTAAAGTGGATTGCAGAGAGATTTAACATAAAAAGAGAAGAGGTTATGGCTATAGGTGACAGTCATAACGATATACCTATGTTAGAATGGGCAGGAATAGGGGTTGCAATGGGAAATGCAGACGAGAAGGTAAAGAAATCTGCAGACTTTATCACTCTGTCGAATACTGAGGATGGGGTAGCCTATGCTATAGAGATGTTTGTAAGATAGAAAAATTCTCTATTGACAATGCAAAAGTTGCATCTTATAATTTCTTTAGAAAACATTTTCTTAGAGGAGGTTGATAATGGATGAAGTAGAACTCTGCTGTAAGTATGCGCCTATAATAATGTTTGATGAAAGAGAACCCTTTCTTCCAATAAGAGTTGGTTATACTATATTTAGAGACAGGCTCTCCACTTCTCCATCATTTCCAAGGGAAATAATTCTAAGTGATAACGAAAAGCTTTGCATAGAGTATGCAATATATTGGGACTGGGACATAGGTCATCTGTATGAATTAGAACATGTATGGGTTTATGTGGATAACGAAGGAAAGGTATCAAAGGTGGAGGCTAGCTGGCACGGAAGATATAACTCTATGGAGAATGTAGAGATAAGAGAAGAGACCCATCCAGTACTCTATTCCCAGCCTGGTAAGCATGCCTTTGCCCCTAATCCTTCATGGTTTGAACCAAGAGAAAGGTTTGCCTTGTCTTGTACACAAGAAGCCGGTATAGGTGGATTACTTGTTACCAAGCTCTTTGAGGGTAAAATCTCAAAGACATTGGATGAGGATGAGTTGGTCTTACAATATCTAAGTCGATTTGCATTCACCCCTAGTTTTAACTTTAGTAAAGAGTTTAGATTTCAGTCAGAGCATTTTTATCCATGGGGAGAGGTTGATAAGTGGATACCTAAAAGAGTAAAAGAAGTATTAGAAAATATCAAGAAGGAGGTCTTATAAGATGAAAGGATTAGTTGTTAGTGCAGAGTGGAGTCCTAAGCCTGGTTATGTCGTCTCTCAATTTGAGAAGACTACTGGAAAGGCTATTACCGGTAACAGCATCTGGAAGAATCCTGTCTTAGAGGTAAAAGATGTTCCAGATCCTACCCCAGGACCAAAGGATGTTGTCCTAAAGGTAAGAGCCTGTGGAGTATGTGGGTCAGACGTTCACTTTTACGAAACAGATAATGAGGGCTATATGCTTTATCCTGGACTTACAAAATTCCCATGTGTTATAGGACACGAGTTCTCAGGAGAAGTGGTAGCAGTTGGGAAAGAAGTTAAAGACCTAAAGGTTGGAGATATGGTTACAGCTGAAGAGATGATCTGGTGCGGGGAGTGTGTACCTTGTAGAAACGGTTATCCAAATCAGTGTCTCAATCTAGAAGAAATTGGGTTTACGATTAATGGTGCTTTTGCAGACTACATAGTTATCGGAGCAAAATATTGCTGGAAGATAGACGAGATAGCAGAAAGATACGGAGATAAAGAAAAGGCATTTGAAGCTGGTGCCCTAGTAGAACCAACAAGTGTTGCCTATAACGGTATGTTTGTAAGAGCAGAAGGGTTCAAGCCAGGAGGATATGTAGTAGTATTTGGTGCAGGACCTATTGGATTAGCATCAATCGCCTTAGCTAAGGCTAGCGGTGCCAGTAAAATTATTGCATTTGAGATCTCTAATAAGAGGAGAGAGTTGGCAAGGTTGGTGGGAGCAGAGTATGTATATAATCCAACCGAAGTTGATCCTGTAGAGATAATACTAGATGTCACAAAAGGAGCAGGAGCAGATATGCTTGTCGAATCAGCTGGAGCTCCAACCAAGACTATTCCAGCAATGGAAAAGACCCTTGCTATAGGCGGAAAGATAGTCCAAATAGGTAGGGCAGCTGAAAGAGTACCTGTCTATCTTGAGTACTTCCAGACACATGCTGGCCAGATCTTTGGTGCTCAGGGACACTCTGGCTATGGCACATTCCAAAATGTCATAAGACTTATGGCATCTGGAAGAATAGATATGACTCAGATCATTACATCTAAATTCTCACTCTCTGATGCGGTATCCGCAATAAAGAAGACAAGCCAGAGAGAAGACGGAAAAGTAATGGTAAGGATGTAGAAAGGAGAAGAGATTATGAAAAACGAATTTTGGTTAACAACAGAAAATCCTGGTATAGTATTTGAAAATACCGAGGTCGGTAGATTAAAGAAACAGATATGGGATGCATCTGAAGAAGAGATCGATGCAATACTTAAGGAGTATGGTATACCTTCTCCCCCAGAATTAGGAAAACCAGGGACTTATATACAGACTACTGTAAGACAGCAAGTTGTAGAGAATAGGAGAAAGAATGATATAGTTCTAATTCCAATAGGATCAACAGAGAAACACGGAAGACATTCTATCTCCGGACTAGACACATTGGTAGTAACTCAGATATTAGAAGGAGTAAGGAGATACACCGAGAAACAGGGTAGACCTGTTAACCTAGTATGGCCTCCAATTAACTATGGCGCTCATCCATACCACCACATTGGTATGCCCGGAACAATAATTATACCCCAAGATGTAGTAAAGGAATTGCTTATAAATGTTATGCTTGGACTTTGGAATGATGGTTTCCGAAAACAGATCTTAGTGAATAATCATGGGCAACTATGGGTCTTAGAATCCGCCCTGCATGAATTTATGTATAGGTATCAACTGCCTGGAATCTTTCAGGTTCTAGATTGGCATAGGGCAGTAAGGGAGTTCTTCTATCCTAAGGGAAAACCAGACATAGTAGAGACTCCATTTGTCCACGCAGATGAATCTGAGACATCATTAGCCTTACTACTCTTTCCTGAAGGAATGGTAGATATGAGTCTAGCAGAAGATACAGTTGGAAAGGGACAGAGTTATCTACCAGATGGACATTTTGATAAATCTGTAGAACCTTTCCATAGACCACATAGATGGTCCGAGGGAGAAGGTCATGCACCAATAGAGATAGTGGCTCAGCCAGAAGGAGTTGTAGGTAGGGCAAGTGCCGGGTCAGCAAGAAAGGCAAAAAGACCTGTAGCAGCCATACTAAAATATCTAACTCTGGTCATAGATCAGATCTTAGAAGTCTTTCCACCAGGGACAGTTCCACCAGTAGAAGAGGTAACATTAAGGTCCGCCAAAGAGATGGAGCCCTACCTAAAAGAACCAGAGACAGAAGGGTGGAAGACAGTATACAGCCTACCTAAGATAGGCTTCTAGGAGGATAAGATGTTAGCAGGAGTCTTCGAAGGTGAAGGCAAGCTAAGTATAAAAGAAGTCCCGGAACCAAAGATAACGAAGTCAGATGAAGTTCTAATAAAGGTAGAGGCTGCAGGCATATGTGGAACAGATGTCCATATATTAGAGGTTCCTCCCGGACATCCTGCTACTCCTGGAGCAATCCTTGGACATGAATACGTAGGGATAGTAGTAGATAAAGGGACAGATGTCAAAACGGTAAACATAGGAGATAGGGTTGTAGTAGATCCAAACCTTACCTGCGGAGTATGTAGATACTGTAGGAAGGGACTTCCCAATATGTGCGAAAACTTCACCACTCTTGGAATCTTTCTTAATGGAGGGTTTGCTCCTTATAATGTTGCCCCAGCTAAGGCGCTCTACAGGATATCTAAAGATGTGCCTCTAGAGAGGTCTGCCTTAGCCGAACCTCTTTCCTGCGTAGTCAACGCTATGAGAAAGCTAAATCTACAGGTTGGAGATAATGTCGTATTAATTGGAGCTGGACCTATGGGATTACTATTCCTGCTTATGATCAAGGCACAAGGGGCAGGAAAAGTTATAGTTATTGAGCCTACTCCATTTAGGGCAAAGGTAGCAAAGGACTTAGAAGCAGACATAGTAATAAATCCAAAAGAGGTCAATACTAAAGAGGCGATAATGGACCTAACAGAACTTGGCGCAGACATTGTAATTGATGCAGTTGGGAGCCAATTTGCTACCGCTCTAGAGCTAGTTAGAAGAGGAGGAACTGTACTTCTATTTGGGATGAATGAAAATGCATTACCCCAGATAAAGCAGATTATTATACCGAGGTATGAACTCAAGATACTAGGTTCTTATATATCCTGGTTTAGTTTTCCTCAGACGGTAGCAATACTTGAGAGTGGCAATGTCCCTGTAGAAAAACTCGTTACCCATAAACTTCCCCTTACAAGACTACAAGAAGGGATAGAGATTATGAAAAAAGGGGAAGGCATAAAGATTTTGATAAACCCACAAGAATAAAAAATAGGGGGAGCTGGTGTCTATTCTCAGCTCCCCCTGCATCGTCCTATTCAATCTCGAACTTCGAAATTATTTCTGCTAGGCTATTTGCCACTTCATTTAATCTGTTGATATTTGCTGTTATCTCTTCTATAGTGGTATTTACCTCTTCTACTGCTGCTGATACTTCCTCTGAAGATGCTGCATTCTCTTGTGTTATAGATGCTACGCTCTGTATAGATTCTGATATCCTTCTTGCCTCTTTACTAACAGAAATAATTCCATCCGTTATATTCTGTATCGCTCTTAATGTCGAATTAGTTCCCTCTGATATCTTCTGGAATGTTTCCGTAACTTTAGTCCCTGTTTCTACCTGATTATTTATTATTTCTAATGTATTATTTATTCGCTCTGCTGTTCTGTCTATCTGAGATTTTACCTGTTCTATAAACTCCGTTATCTGCTGTGCGCTTCTGTTTGATTCTTCTGCCAGTTTCCTTACCTCATCTGCTACTACTGCAAATCCACGTCCTGCCTCTCCAGCCCTTGCTGCCTCTATCGCTGCATTTAATGCTAAGAGATTTGTCTGGGAACTTATATTCGTTATTGTTTCTACTATACGTCCTATCTCATTAGCTAATCTCTCAAGTTCTGAGGTTGCATTTACTACCTCTACTGTTGCGGATGATGTTTCACTAAAACCTATACTAAGTTCATCAACTACTTTTTGCCCCTCTTGAACTAATTTCACCGTATTTTGATTATTACTCGATACCGTCTCAGCATCTTTCGCTAATATCTCTATCTTGCTTGTTATACTATCTACCGATGTAGACACCTCTTGAACATTTCTAGCTGTCTCTTGAGCTCCATTAGCTATACCTTCTACTGTACTAGATATCTGTTGGACAGACTGAGCGGTTTGATTTATAGATTCACCAACTTCCGTTCCCATATTAGATAATTCTTTTGCTGTATCTCTTGCCGTAATAATCATTGCACTTAGATTATCTATCATCCTACCTAGACTATTAGCCAGTCTAGCAGTTTCTCCTTTAAACCTGCCTTCTATCTTCACTTTAAGATTTCCATTTGCCACTATATCCGCTATATTTGTAAGTCTCTCTATAGGTTTGGCTATAGAATTACCTACAAGATAAGAAACAAAAACTATTATTAATGCTGTTATTACAAAAAGCAGTATAATAAACCTTAACATACTATTAACACCAGCAAATGCTGAGTTTTCCGGTTCTTGCACTACAAAAGACCAACCTGTAATCTTTATTGGAGCAAATGCAGCTATCTTACGTATCCCTTTATACTCATATCTACCAATACCTTGTTCCCCCGCTATCATACGCTGTGCTATACTTCTCAAACTAGGTGAATCAACCTGTAGACAATTTGTCTTTAAGATTTCTGATTCGTCTGGATGAACAAGGATTAATCCATCATTACGAACTATATAACCATACCCTCCCTTTGAAAGACTTACCGATTTACATCTTTCAACCAATATCTTCATTGGATAATACGCACCGAGGACTCCGTAAGGATTCCCACTTGGATCTAAGATGGGGACCGCTAGAATAATAGCTGGCTCATTATTATCTGGGATCAAACCACTAACTATAATACCTTTTCCTGTGCTCATAACGGTTTTAAAGAAGTCACTGTTAGAAACATCCACTAAACTACCTTTAGTTGCCATCCCCTTCCCTTTGTTATCTGTCATAAAGATATCATACCAACTGGGGTTCTTTTTTACATATTCCTCTAACCTTGACATTATAAGGTCAGTTCTACCAGAAATCATCTGTAGTTTTGAAAGATTTTCTTCTAGAATTGTATCTATATCTTCTGCCTGTGTTCTAGCCAAATTTTGTAATGCTTCTGTATATGTCGTCTCTATAGTACTTCTAAATCTAGTGTAACCTATAAAAGCTAAGATCACAAAGGGAACTAGAGAAAAGATAAGGAACCAAATGATGAGATTGGACTTTAACGACTTACTAAAATCCAAATCAACCATCTTAAGATCCCTCCTTTTAATTTTTTATTTTTCAATCATACTAATCCCCCCCTTTTACAAACCACCTTTTATCAATAAGCTAACATAATATTATCGACAGAAAAACTAAAAGTTTACTCCTCTACTATTAACACTTCATCTACTCCATCAACTTCTTCTAAATGAACAGCAACTCTTTCTTTTCTAGAAGTGGGTGTATTTTTCCCCACATAGTCAGGTCTTATGGGGAGCTCTCTATGACCCCTATCTATAAGTACAGCAAGTTGAATCGTAGCTGGTCTACCATAATCTATAAGAGCATCCATAGCTGCCCTTACTGTCCTTCCAGTATAAAGGACATCATCTACAATGATTACATTCTTATTTGCTACATTTAGATTCAGATTCTGTTTAGGTAGCTCTCTTGTAACATCGTCTCTATAGGGAGTTACATCTAAAAATTGAACAGGTATATCTATTCCTTCTATAGCCTTTATATTCTGAGCTATTCGCTGTGCCAGATAGACACCCCTAGTCTTTATACCGACAAGAACAATACTACTTACATCTTTATTATTCTCAAGTATCTCATGAGTAATCCTAAGTAATGCCCTTCTTATACTCTCCTTATCCATTATATGTGCCTTTATCATAAACTATCACCACCTTCAACCTTTTTCCCAAAAGTCTCTATAATCCAGTCTTTGATCTCATCCCTCACTCTTCTAAAGACATTAAGTTTCTCCTCTTCTTCACCAATAAACTCTGCAGGGTCTTCGAAACTCTTATGTATGATCTTCTTGCCAGGGAAGAATGGACACTTTTCTCTAGCACTATTACAGACTGTAACTACATAGTCAAATACCATACCTCTAAACTCCTCAATAGATTTTGACCTATGGCTAGATATGTCAATACCTAATTCCATCATAACTTTTATAGCGTAGGGATTTATCTCTGTTACCTCTAAGCCAGCGCTATAAGACTCATAATAGTCTCCATACAAGTATCTCAAAAATCCCTCAGCCATCTGAGAGCGACATGAATTGTGGGTACATATAAACAATACCTTCTTTTTCATATTATCACCTTACAGGAAAATATCCAACTCCAGAAACGAGCTTCTGCCCCTCAGGGCTTAATACCCAATCTATGAATGACTTTACATCAGGGTCATCGTAGACGCAGGTATACATATAGAGATACCTACTTATAGGATAAAGACCCTTTCTTATATTGTTCTCAGTTGGTAGATATGCCTTACTCTTACTGTCCTTTTTAACTGCTAATATCTTAATCCCCTTAGAGTATGCAATTCCTCCATAGCCTATAGCATACTTCTCTTTTGAAATCGCATTAACAATTCCGCCTGTCCCTGGTAAACTCTGAGCCTTACTAGTATAATCTTCATTACTTAATACATGCTCTTTAAAGAAGACATATGTCCCAGAATTATTCTCTCTAGTATAAATTATTATAGGTTTATCCTCCCATCCTAATTCTTTCCAACTCTTGATCTTACCGGTATATATACCCTTTAACTGCTCTAAAGAAATCTCATTAATAGGGTTTGAAGGATTCACATATATGGTAATCCCATCTAACGCTATTTTAATCTCCTTTGGTTCCTTTCCCCAAACCTTCTTAATACTTTCTCTCTCCTTATCATTCAAGGGTCTAGAAGCATTAGCTATATCCGTTATCTTATTTATAAGTCCTGCGATGCCAATTCCAGTCCCACCACCTGTTACTTGTATAATCTTACCTCTATTTTTGAGCATATATTCTTCCGCTAGTCTCTGGACTAAGATGACCATCGTGTCTGATCCTTTAATAGTAATCCTTCCCTTTACTACAGTAGCAGAATATACCGATAAAGGAAAGAGGCTTAAAAGTAAAAATAAGAGTAAAAGTCTTCTAAACATATTACCTCCTTGGTCTCAGAATTATTCTACCCTTCCCAATACCTTTAAGAATTTCGAAGGTTCCTCTGCCAATATATGTAAGTATTCTGGTATCTCATATAGAGAGACAACCTTACTAATAAGAGCCTTTACATTTACCTTTTTCTTTTCTATCATCTCTAGAGCTAAAGGAAATTCTCCCACACTATTTCTAGATCCGTATATATCTAATTCTTTTCTAGTAATTAAGGCTGTTGGAAGGGGTATCTCCTGATTAGGCCAGCCTACAAGGGCTATTCTCCCTATAAAAGAGACAACATCTAAGGCAGTTCTTATACCAAAAGTCGAACCAGTCGCTTCGACCACACATTCAGCCATTCTATTATTAGTAACCTTCTTTATCTCTTCTATAAGGTCATCTCTGTTAGGATTCAGGGTATTTTCTATGCCGAGGCTTTTAGCTATATCTAACCTTTCATCTAAAATATCTACAAGTATTGGTATCGCTCCAATAGCCAAAGAGGCTTGTGCTGTAAGATTTCCAATCTGTCCTGCTCCAAATATTACTATATGCTCTCCTGACTTTAATCTTAACCTATGGATCGAATGTAAGGCTATAGAGAGAGGTTCAGCCATAACTGCCTCTTCAAAAGATAAAGAGTCAGGTAATCTGTGGATAAGATGAGCAGGGTGAGAGATATATTCGGTCATCCCTCCATCTATATGGACACCTAAGACTTTTAGGTTTTCACAAGAATTTGTCCTTCCATTTAAACAGGGGTAACATCTTCCACAGTATACATAGGGTTCAAGAATTATCCTATCTCCAATCTTCAAATTGGTAGTCCTATCATTTATCTCCAATATTTCTCCAACTATCTCATGTCCTATTATTCTAGGATAGGTGCACATCGGAGAGGTCCCTTTATAGGCAGAGACGTCGGAACCACATACACCTACAACCTTTACTCTTACCTTTGCATATCCCTCAGGACACAAAGGCTCTTCAATCTCTTTTATAAAGGCATTCTTTGGCGATTCTAAGTAAACTGCTTTCATATTGAAACCTCCTTCTATAATTACAACAATATATTATAGCAGAAATCTAGATTAGAAAATAACTTTATCTTAAGATTTTATATAGCACTTATAATAGATTTAATAAAAAGGTTAAGCCTTGATGAACAAAAGTTATAACTTATCTCAAAAGACATTTAATCCTAGAGAGCATATACCCTGTAAAGCGCAATAGTTCATCTATATTCCACTTATCGTTATCATCTTCCTTACCATACTCTTTCAAAGCTTTCCAGGGTATATGCCTATACTCTCTAGGTAAATTCTCTATTCCCCAAAGTCCTGCCTCTTCCTTTGATGCAACTTTATCTTCCATCAAAAAATACAAAACCCTACAAAGGTTTAAGACACCGTAAACTGGGTCATTGTGTATATCTTTTATAATATCTTCTACATCGTAGAGAAGCGCATCTAAATAATATTCCCTAGGTATAGGGGAAAAGACTTCTTCTATAGGCTTTCCAAATAGACAGATTCCTCTATTAATTATCACTGTTATATGAGCTGATAAATCTCTGTCTCTATTATCTCTAGTAAGGTCTACTTTATCTTCTTTATAGGCATCATGCCAAGTCCTTGAGTAGTGAAACTCAAAGGACATAGGATGGATAAAATATTTTAGGTTTTTCTCTAAAACTACACTAAACTCTAAACCTTTTTTAGGAACTTCTTTTAAATCTGCAAGTCTTAGAGTAGTCTCTATAATCTTCCTCTTGGTCTCTATAGATAACCTATCCCGAACAACTATAAGGAAATCTATGTCACTCTTTTTTGGATTAAAACAACCTAATGCAAGCGAACCATGTAGATATATACCTATCAGATTATCCTTTAGAATATTTCTGTAGGAATTGATTATCTCTTCTAGTATAAGTTTTATCTCTTTAGGCGCATTATAATAGTTATATCCCATAGAAGCATTATAGCATAATAATCTTATATGCTTAAAAAGTTAAAGATAATTATGGTATAATATTTCTAGAGATTGTTTCAATATTAACACAGGAGGGCGGTAAGAGGATTAAATGGACGATGAGACTTTCGGAGAAAGATTATCTACAGGGATAAGAGGTCTCGATGAAATTCTTTATAGTGGATTTATACCTAGACGTGCCTATCTAATAAGAGGTAAACCTGGGGTAGGAAAGACTTTAATGGGAATACACTTTCTTCTAGCCGGAGTCTCTAGAGGGGAAAAGAGCCTATTTGTCAGCTTCAGTGAAACTAAAGAGCAAATTTGTAAAGACGCCAAAGCATTAGGATTAGAATTGGACGGCGTTTTATTCCTAGATCTTAGTCCCACCTCTGAGTTTTTCTATAAAGCCCAGGTGTATGATATATTCTTACCTTCTGAAGTAGAAAGAACTCCTATAACTCAGAGGATAGTAGAAACTGTAGATAGTATTAAACCTAAAAGAGTATTCATAGATGCTATAACCCAATTCCGCTATCTTGCCGTTGACCCATTCCATTTCCGTAGACAAGTCTTATCTTTTATAAGATTTCTAGTAGAAAAAGGAGCAACGGTTTTATTTTCTTCTGATGCCAGTACCGAATTCCCTGATGATGACTTGCAGTTTATAAGTGATGGAATAATCAATTTAGATTACAATGGAAATAGAAGAACACTATTAGTATCTAAATTTCGTGGTTCTAACTTTCTAGAAGGGGCTCATACCCTAAAGATCACCCCTAATATGGGAATAGAAATTTTCCCCAGGCTAATACCTGAAATGCATAGAAAGGAATTTATTATGCAAACGATATCCTCTGGCGTTTCAGATCTTGACGAACTTCTAAATGGTGGAATAGAAAGAGGAACTAGCACAATCATTACAGGTCCTAGTGGAGTTGGTAAGACATCATTAGGACTACAGTTTATAAAAGAGGCATCTGGAAGAGGGGAAGGGTCAGTTGTTTATTCCTTTGATGAGTTCACAGAAACTATTATTCAGAGATGTAAGGCTATAAATATACCTATTCAGGAAATGTTAAATAGAGGCATTCTTTCATTAGTATATGTAGAGCCACTGAAATACTCACCAGATGAATTTGCTCTAATGGTTCGTAAAGAGGTAGAAGAAAGAGATGTAAAGATAGTAATGATTGATAGTATTGCTGGATATCACCTCGCAATCTCTGGTGAAGACCTTACGCAATATTTACACTCTCTTGTAAAATATCTACAGAATATGGGTGTAACTATCATTATAATAAATGAGACAGAATCGATAACAGGAGAATTCAAGGCTACTGAACAGGGTATAAGTTTCTTAGCAGATAACATCATATTTATACGGTATCTAGAGACAAATGGAGAAATCCGTAAAGTGATCGGAGTATTAAAGAAAAGGATGAGTGACTTTGAAAAGACATTGAGAGAGTTTGAAATTACCAGATATGGTATAAAAGTAGGTAAACCTCTTAGGGAGTTAAGGGGTATACTAAGAGGTTTACCGGAAATAGACAAAGAATAATGGGTAGGATATTGCTAATAATAGAAAATACAGAAAACAAAAAGCTCTTAGAGGATTTTTTATCTACTTATTATGAGGTGTTGGACGGAAATTGTAATTCTATATTGGAAGAATATTTTGATTTGTGCATTATAGATAGCATATCACTAAGTAAATTTGAACAGCAATTAATATCAAAAAAGATTTTAGAACAACCGATCTTTATACCATTCTTACTAGTCACTTCTAGGCATGATATAGGGATGGCTACTAAATATCTATGGAAAATTATTGATGAGTTAATTGTTATACCTATAGAAAAGATAGAGCTCTTGGCAAGAGTAAAAAATCTCTTACAAACTAGAGAACTCTCTCTAAGATTTTTTAAGGTAATACTCAATTCTTCTCCTATAGGTATCATCTTATTAGATGAGAAGGGTATAATAAAATCTTGGAGTCTATCTGCGGAGAAGATTCTAGGTTGGAAAGACGAAGAAACTTTAGGAAAATCCATCTACTCTGTTATGCCTCAAAATCATAACTTTTCTACACTCTTAAAAAGAGCTACAAAGGGAGAAAGTTTTACCAAGCTCGAATTAAGTTGTAAAAGAAAAGATATATCAGATATTGAATTAGAGATTAGCATATCACCAGTATACAATACAGATGAGTCTCTAATTTATATCCTCCTTATGATTTCAGATATTACAGAAAGGAAAAGACTAGAAAAAGAAAATAAGAGAAATCTGCAAACTATAACAGATTTATATAAGAAATTACAGGAAGCTTATGATGCTACAATAGAAAGTTGGGGCAAAGTTCTAGAATTAAGGGATAAAGAAACCGAAGGACATACAAAAAGAGTTACCGAACTAACTTTGATGTTAGCTATAATGTTTGGTATAAAAGAAGAAGAAATTACTCACATAAAACGTGGAGCTATTCTCCATGATATAGGTAAACTAAGCATCCCTGATGCCATTCTATTAAAGCCAGGTAAACTTACAGAAAAAGAATGGGAAGTTATGAAGAAACATCCCGAAATTGCTTATAAAGTTCTATCCTCTATAGAATATCTACGCCCCGCGCTTGATATCCCTTACTACCATCATGAAAAATGGGATGGAACAGGATATCCTTTAGGACTTAGAGGAAAAGAAATACCTTTATCTGCTAGAATATTTGCCATTGTAGATGTATGGGATGCATTAACTAGTGATCGTCCATATAGACCTGCATGGAGTAAGGAAGAAGCCATAGAATATATAAAAGAACAGTCTGGGAAACATTTTGACCCTAAGGTAGTGAAGGTATTCTTGGAGGTAATAAGTAGATATTTATAATAAAATTTTCTTGGTGTATAGGGAGGTAGTTAATGAGGAGAAAAAGTAAGGTATTGCTCTTTATCTTTGTTCCAATAATTGCTATTATTGTTATATTCGCTATCTTTCTTTTCTATGGGAAAGAAGAAACTCTAAATTTGACTATTACAGACATTGACCTTTCAAAGGTTACAGATGGGAGTTACACAGGTTCATATAGTAAAGGAAGATTCAGCTATAAAGTTGAAGTAACTGTCAAAAATAATAAGATAGAGAATATTACTATAGTAAATAAGCCATATATATCTCTAGAAGATGTCCCTAAAAAGATAATAAGTAGAGTTCTAGAGAAACAATCTCTAAATGTTGATGTGGTCACAGGAGCAACAGTCACAAGTAAGGCTATTTTAAAAGCTATAGAAAATGCGCTTAGTAAATAAATTTATGAGGAGGCTTTTATGCCAAAAAGACTTTTATTAGCATATGTATCAAGGGCAGGTTCGACTGCCGAAGTTGCGGAAAAAATAGGAGAAACATTGAAAAATTTAGGCTTTGATGTAGATGTAAAGTCAGTAAAAGAAGTAACTAGTATAGACGAATACGAGGGAGTTATTATTGGCAGTGCGGTTAGGATATTTAAGCTATTGCCTGAGACGGTAAAATTTGCCCAAAAATTTAGAGAGGCAATTAAAAATAAACCAGTAGCATACTTTATTGTATGTCTACTAACGAAGGATGACAACGAAAAGACTAGATCTCAAGCCTTAGAATATCTAAAACCATTATTAGAGATCAAAGAACCAGTAAGTGTAGGACTCTTCGGAGGAAAGATGGACTATAATAAACTTTCTTTTATATGGCGTATCTTATTTAAAGGCAAGATTCCAGAGGGAGACTTTAGAGACTGGCAGAAGATAACAGACTGGGCAGATAATTTGGAGAAGCAATTTGGGGAATAGATCATAAAATTCTCTAAATATTATCCGGAGTAAAAATATTTTCTAGAAGCTTTTTGTACCTGAAAAGTTTTACTTTATCTCCAAGCTCATTAAGGTTAAAATTAGCAAAAATGCTAAAGAATAAAATAACTAAGGGGGATCCCAATAAAAAGAGTCCCCCTTAAAAATCTATTTCTGCTTAAAGAAGAATTGTTCCGGATTATAGAGCATTGCCCAGAAGTAATCCCTAGATATTCTCGATTTATCTTAATCTATATCTTTTAGAAAATTCCACTGCCTCTAAGAAGCGATAACCCTTAAGTAAGTACCGATAGTACTGTTCTTTATGTCTTTCAATAAGTTTTTCAGTCTTCTCTTCTCCCCATATCCTTCTTACAGTATCTGCATAGTCCATAAGCTGATAGATTGGTATATGATAGGGACCACTATTATGAAGCGTAGTAATAAGAGGGTCCTCATCGGAAAGAGATTTTGTCATATTCTCATTAAGCCATTCTTTTAATAATACCTTTCCCTCTTTCACAACTTCAGGGTAAGTATCAGAAAGGTCTATTAATTCGTGAGGATCAGACTCTATATCAAAGAGCATAGTAGGCTTTAGTATCTCCTTACAGCCATCATCGTATGTCTCAATTAACAACCACTTACCAAAACGGACAGACCTTTGAATACTCCAAACACAATGAGATAATACCAAATAAGGTCTACCATTAGGCTTCCCTGTCCTAAGTGTATCGGCGAATGATTCTGCATCCCACATCTGAGGGATTAATTCCCAACCACCTAGGAAATCTACAAGTGTTGCAGATAGATCTATGTTATAATGAAATTCGCTATCTACTATCCCTTCTTTTACGCCTGGTCCTTTTATTATAAGCGGAATTCTATGTGTTATCTCATCAGCCAACTGATGGTCTCCATATACATTAAGCTCTCCTTGATTCTCCCCATGATCAGAGCTGATAATAATTAGTGTATCCTCCCATACATTCAACTTTTTGAGTAAGTCAAAAATCTTTCCCGACCAGTAATCTGCATAGTGTATCCCTGTATCATACCCGTCTATCCACTTCTTGTAGTCTTCTAAACTCTCTATACTTCTAGGCAGTCTAGGATATCTTTGGAAGAACTCTTCAGGCATATCTTTCAGATCATGAGGTGTACGCGCAGAATGCGGACCATACATTTCTCTGTGACGAGCTAAGGTCTCTTCTGTAAGCCAAGATGGAGGAGGAGAATCTTCAAATGGATTTCCATACTCTAATGGAGTGCGATAAGGGGTGTGTGGGTCCCATATATTTATATGCAAGAACCAATTATCTTCTTTACCGTTCTCTTCTAGCCACTTTAGGGCTAGAGGTATTACTTCATCTGCCCTCTCCATTCCTCCCTTACCAGGATTATACATCTCCCTAAATCCGTCATAATACCACCAAGCAGAATGTCTCTCTCCAAAGGGACTTACACTTACAGTATAGTATCCAAGACGTCTAAGGAGAGTAACTAGTTGGCTCAAGGGACTCTGCCTATTGTTAAAGAATCTTAACGGTTCAAAAGGTTTTAAATCACTAGCAGTAAATCCATGATTCACAATACCGTTATGTATGCCAAGTCTTCCTGTAAAGAGTGCAGCCCTAGATGGCATACAAGGAGTATCCGATGCATAAAATTTATCAAATCTTATCCCCTCTTTAGCTACCGCATCTATATTGGGAGAAGTCTCTCTGTAGTATCCATAACAGGATAGATGGTCAGGTCTCAGCGTATCAATATCTAGATATAATATTCTCATAGTGTTATTACCTCCCCTGTATCCATAGAGATATTTACAGATAGTGATATCTTTAAAGTATTTAGAGAATCCTCATAAGAAGATAGGATTTCTCCTTTATTACCATTTTTTATGGCATTAAAGAAGGCAAGCTGTTCTCTTTCCATAGGATCATCTGAAAATTCAAAGCTTTCTATATCTTCAGGGGTAAATATCTTTAGATAGTTAAGAGAACCTTCTAGTCTAAGTTTCTTAGCTATAAACTCTATCTTGGGTCCATGTTCTGGATTAGGAAAGAGAGAATACGTAGAAGCTAATGTTGCCACAGTACCATCTTGAAAGGTTATAATGGTTACACTTGCATCATCATTAATGAAATCTTCAATCTCAGGGAACAAACCCCTTGAAGACTGTGAATATACTGTCTTCGCCTCTCCTACCAAGTATCTCATCAAATCTATGAGATGTATAGATTGGTCTACAACCTGTCCTCCAGCTCTCTCTTTATCCCTTACCCATGCTATAGGTGGAATAGTATGGTACCACCTAGAGACTATCATTGCACATTTTCTATATTTAAGATAATCCTTTAACTTTACTGCAAGATCAGAGTATCTCCACAAGAAACCAACGCTCACTATAATATCAGCCCTATCAAAAACATCTAACAGCTTCTCTCCAGCAACTAAAGTCCTAGCAGGTGGTTTCTCAATAAAAAGATGAATACCTCTTTTAGCAGATTTTATTAGGTTTTCTGGTTCTCTATTGTAAGGTGGGGTACAGATGAATAAGGCATCTAACTCCTTTTCATTATCCAAGAGTTCTTCAAAACTCGAATATGCATTTGCACCACACTTCTCCGCCATTTCCTTTGCTCTGGAGAATATAATATCAGCTACCCCTCTAATCTTTACATCTTCCATCTTAATAAGTCTTTCAAAGTGAGCTCTGGCTATTCTACCAGCTCCTATTATACCTATATTCATAATTCCTCCTTCTCATAGAAGAACTTTTGAAGGGCCAGTGCACTTGCCCCATATAGTCCTATTTCTCTTCCTAATTCTGAAATCTCTATTCTTATCCTATTAGTAGAGAAAAGTCTGTCCTCAATAGACTTTTTCATAGGCTCAAGAAGAGCATCTCCCAATCTAATTACTCTTCCAGAAAGGATTAGCATTTCTGGGTCAAACATGTTTACAAGATTAGATATACCAATCCCTAAATAGTATCCTGCCCTCTCTACTATCTCTAAGGCTTTACTATCCTTTCTTTCTATAGCAGTCCTTATCTCATTTATATAACTGTCTTCATCACTCGGGATTCCTTTAAAACTTTTTACAATAGCTCTAGCAGAAGCAAATGTCTCTAGGCATCCCCTTTTACCGCAGTTACAAATCTCACCATCTTCCGATACGACTGTATGCCCTATCTCTCCCGCACCATTATGAGCACCTTTATAGATTCTTCCATCTATTATTATTCCCGAGCCAATACCCGTACTCACATATACAAGGGCAAAGTTATCTACACTTTTACCTTTACCAAACCACTTTTCTCCAAGTGCCATTACTTTTACATTGTTCTCTAATGTTACAGGTAGATTTAATCTTTCCGATAAAGGCGAAGCTATATCTAAGTCTTTCCACCCCAAATTGGGAGAAAATTTTACCTTTCCATGAACTGCATCTATGAGCCCTGGAATTCCTATCCCTACCCCAAGTATCCTTTTTCCATTCTTCATTAAAGAAACTCTTTCACAAGCTTCTTCTAGAGCTTTTTGAATCTCTTGAGGGTTATAACTAAAACTTTCTATATTTGATAGATGTCCTAACAAGTCGCTCAAAGCTATCCTTATAATTTTAGGCCCTACATCTATTGCTATTACATAGGCGGAACTGGAATTTATAACTAACGGAATAGCCTTTCTCCCGACCCCAGTCTTCTCTTCTCGAACAGGAAGTTCTCTTATAAAACCTTCTTCCAGAAGCTCTCCAGTTATGTTTGTTACCGTTGCAGGGGTCAATCTTGTTATCTGAGAAATCTCTTGTCTACTAATTGAGCCTCTTTCATAGATTAATTTCAATATTAATGATTTATTCTGTATTTTTACTAACTGGTGATTTGTTCCTCTAAGATTCAACTATGTTCACCTTCAATTCATGAGAGCCATCCTCTAATGCCATTTCGTAGTAATAGTAAATTCTATTAGAAATACTAATAGCATTTACATATCTTATACTTCCAGAAGAGTAAGGAGAAAGTATTACTGGACTGGAAATACTTACTTTCTCGAAATGAATTAAATCAAAACTTATTGCTACTCCAAGTTTTTCCTCATAATTCTCAGATACATCTCTGCTTCCGTCGTAGAAAGCATAAAACACTGGAGGAGAATAAAGTATAGTAGTTATTCTAGAAGAATAAGAATCCCAACCATCTGCACTTGGGGATAAGACATCTCCAATCCATTTGAAGTTTATCCCATTATGACTTATAGCTAAACCACTATGGGATTTTGTTATTCCTGTATTATATACATCTGCAGTTTTATGCATCTTTTCTTTTAAATCTGGGGTTATATTTTGAGGGATTGGGGCATAACTTACAAACATATAGTAAAGTCCACCTATTATTAGGACTTCAGGGTCCTTTATACCTTCTATTTGAAGATCTGAAGCTGTAAATATTTTTGTCTTTTCTTTAGGATTTAAATTTTCTATCCTTTGTGCTTCTAGCATATCTATTCGCCATCTATTATCTTCTGGATCTACATAACTTATATAGAGTCTATAATTCCCATCTAAAGTCTTAATCAATGAGGCTTTCTCTAAGGATATCCCCCCAAAGTATGATTTATCAGCCTTCCAAATAGTTCTAAAATTGATACCATCTTCACTTTCTGCTATCCTACACTCATAACCTCTCCCAACCTCTCTTCCGTCCTCTATAAGTCTAGGCCTCCTTAATCTATAGTAAAGATAAAACTTTTCGAGTTCTTCATCGTATAAGATACTACTTGCCCCAGCCCAAAAACCTACGCCTTTTTCCGGAGGAGTAGCTATGGTAAAACCATCATTAGGGTCAAATAATTTTAGACACTTTTGACTCTTTAAATTTATCAAACCCACTTATACCTCCATCTTTAATTAATTTATTGTATTAATTATTATACAACAAATTATTATAGAATCAAGTAGCGAATCTACCTACAATAAGGGCAAGGTAATTACTACTTAGAGCTATATCCCTTTTAGGAATTATCCATCAATTAGTACAGTATCACTACTGCCATATCCTCAAGAAACTTCGAGATATTATCCTCCTTAAGGATAAGGTCACCATCTTCTTTACTCACGATAATATCATCGTTAAATTCACCTATTGTCCCTACAGCTTTAACGATAAGGGGCTTAGTTCCTGCCCTAGAAGACTCTTTTAATATCTCTTCTAAGTCTTTACCTCCGTCTTTTATATACTCTACAACTCCTAAGAGTATATACTCTTCTAAAGAATGATTCTCTTTAGCAAATATCGTCGGTCCATAAATTTCCCTCATATTAACATCGTAAATCTTAGGACTCATTGTCCTTTTAACATTTTTTCCTCTAGCATCTATAACCAGACCTGTATAAGCATTAGGAGGAATCTCTCTTCTTTTTATAGATAACTTTGATTCTTTAGGCTGAGTTGTCTGAGGAATTGTCTGCTCCTTTGTCTCTTGAGACTCTTTTTTTACATCTGCAGTCCTTATAAGTTCTAAAAGCCTATATATTATCATTGCCAATTCATAACGGGTAAGAGTCTGATTTCCCTTAAAAGTCCCATCTGGATAACCTTTAATAATACCCTCCTTTATAAGAAGTTGCACTGCCTCATAAGCCCAATGATCTTGGGGGACATCTGAGGGAACTTCTGCAAAGGCACTGCAAGTCAAAGAAACTAAAAGGGTTATTAAAACAAATACTGAAATAAATCTTGCCATAAACTATCCCTCCTAACTTTAATAAATTTAAACTAAATGTATTATAGTCTCTTCTGTTCTAGTAATCAACAATTTAAATGCTATTGTCTTTTATAGTATAATAAGTAAGAATTTAAAAAATAAGGAGGGTCTTAGGACAGACCAAAGTTACTATGGATATAATATCTATACTCTTTATAGCCTTTGGGCTGGCTATGGATGCCTTTAGTGTATCAGTTACTAGCGGGATAACTACAAGGAATATAAAATATTATCAGGTACTAAAGATGGGGCTATCTTTTGGTCTCTTCCAGACATTTATGCCTATACTAGGGTGGTTGGCTGGCTCAAACCTGAAGGTTTATATATCTGGGATAGATCACTGGATAGCATTTGCACTTTTGTCTTTTGTAGGGGTAAGAATGGTCTATGAATCTTTAAAGGGCGAAAGTCAAGTGATCAATCCATTTGATAACAAAACACTAATTCTTCTTTCAATTTCGACAAGTATAGATGCATTAGTGGTTGGTGTAACTTTTTCATTTCTTGAGACATCTATCCTATTTCCTGTATTGATAATAGGGATAATAACATTTATTCTTTCTTCAATTGGCATCTTAATGGGAAATGGCTTAAGACACTTTTTTGAAAATGCTAAGGTAGAGATATTTGGCGGATTAATACTTATAGGAATTGGGATAAAGATACTTATAGAACATTTGTTATAAAAAGATAAAGGGGCGCCAATCGGCGCCCTTTATTTTGTATTATTAGTATTCAGGAGGTGGAGGGGTTGTTTCCTTCTTTTCTTCTGGCTTTTCAACGACTACTGCTTCTGTTGTCAGCAACATAGCAGCAATGCTAGCAGCGTTCTGTAAAGCGCTACGGGTCACCTTAACTGGGTCAATAATTCCAGCCTTAACCATATCTACGTACTCTCCGCTCATTACATCTAAGCCATGTCCCTTAGGTAAACTCTTCACTTTTTCTACAACTACAGAACCCTCAAGTCCAGCATTGGTAGCAAGTTGCTTAAGTGGCTCTTCAAGAGCTTTCTTTACTATCTCCACTCCAGTCTTCTCATCCCCATCGACTTTTATATCATCTAGCGCATTCATTATATTGATGAGAGCTACTCCACCACCAGGAACAATTCCTTCCTCTACCGCTGCTCTGGTTGCTGCTAAGGCATCCTCTATACGGTGCTTCTTCTCTTTCATCTCCGTCTCAGTGGCTGCTCCTACTTTAATTACTGCAACTCCACCAGATAGTTTTGCAAGTCTCTCCTGGAGCTTTTCTCTGTCATAGTCGGACTCCGTCTGCTCGATCTGAGCTTTGATTTGAGCTATTCTCTTCTTGATCTCTTCAGGATTACCTTTACCTTCGACTATAGTGGTATTGTCTTTATCAGATTTTACCTGTCTAGCCTGGCCAAGCATATCGATTGTTACGTTCTCGAATTTGATTCCAAGCTCGTCAGATACCACCTGACCACCGGTAAGTATAGCTATATCCTGTAGCATAGCCTTTCTTCTGTCACCAAAGCCAGGAGCCTTTACTGCTAGAGACTGTAATGTTCCTCTTAGCTTGTTCACTACTAGTGTAGCGAGTGCCTCTCCTTCAACGTCCTCTGCTATAATTACTAGAGGTCTTCCTCTTTGAACGACTTTCTCTAAGATTGGTAGTATATCATTTACAGAACTAATCTTCTTGTCAGTTATAAGGATGTAAGGCTCATTAACTATTGCTTCCATCCTCTCAGTGTCTGTTACCATATAAGGAGAAATGTAACCTCTATCAAACTGCATCCCTTCTACTTGCTCTAGAGTAGTTCCGATAGTCTGAGCCTCTTCTACGGTAATAACACCATCTTTTCCTACTTTCTCCATTGCATCGGCTATTAGATTACCAATCTCTGAATCAGCAGCAGAAATTGTTGCAACGTGAGCTATAGACTCTTTATCCTCGATTGGTATAGCCATCTTCTTAAGTTCTTCTACACATACCTCTACTGCCTTCTCAATACCTCTTCTTAGGATCATTGGATTGGCACCAGCAGCAACGTTCTTTAATCCTTCTCTAATCATAGCTTGAGCTAAGATTGTTGCTGTAGTAGTTCCATCTCCAGCTACATCTGCAGTCTTTGTAGCAACTTCCTTTATAAGTTGAGCTCCAACATTCTCAAATGGGTCCTCTACTTCGATCTCTTTTGCTACTGTTACGCCATCATGGGTTATTGTTGGAGATCCAAACTTCTTCTCTAATACAACATTTCTACCCTTTGGGCCTAGAGTAGTCTTTACTGCATCTGCCAATGTATTTACACCTTTTTCTAACTTCCTTCTAGCATCTTCATCAAATATGATTAACTTTGGCATCTAACATTCACCTCCTTACTCTTCTATAATCGCTAGAATATCTCTCTCACTAAGGATAAGATATTCTTCGTTTTCTATTTTTACTTCTGTTCCAGCATACTTAGAATAGAGGACTTTATCCCCTTCTTTTATCTGGAGAGGTACAAGTTGTCCATTATCTAATAACCTACCCTGCCCTACCGCTAAAACCTTACCCTGTTGAGGCTTCTCTTTAGCAGTATCAGGAAGCACAATACCGCTCTTTGTTCTCTCTTCAACTGCTATTGGCTTTACTAATACTCTATCACCTAACGGCTTTAGTTTCATTCTATCACCCTCCTTCTATATTTTTAGCAATCATATCTACAGAGTGCTAACATCCAAAAGTATATCATAATCTAATTCTAAATGCAAGAGGGTAATATAGATTTTGCAAACGAATTTTAGACTGCAAAGAACTATTGATGAAGTATGACTAGATTATCTCTATGGATTACCTCGTGATATCCCTTTTTCCCTTTTAGTTGCTCTAGCTCGCTACTAGAATAGTATACTATTCCTCTAGCAAATTCTTCTCCACTAGGAGATATAACCGAGACTGCATCTCCAGATGAAAATTCGCCTTCAATCTCCTTAATCCCTTGAGATAGGAGGCTCTTGTTTTTAAATGCTAACGCCTCATATGCACCCTGATCTACGTATAATCTCCCTTTCGGTGTTACCCCATAACCTATCCATATCTTACGTTTTGACAACTTATCGCTCTCTATATGAAACAAGGTACCAACAGATTCCCCACCAACTATCCTCTCCAATACTCTATTCTCTCTACCAGAGGCTATCACAGTTGGTATATTTCTCCTAGCTGCTATTTCAACAGCAAGTATCTTGGTTATCATACCGCCTGATCCTTTCTCTGAAGGGCCACCTAAGTCTTTTGGGATCTCATCAAAGCTGTGTATTTCCCTTATCAATTTTGCATCGGGATGGAGTCTAGGGTCCTTATCATAAAGACCATTTACATTTGACAAGATGAGGAGCAAGTCGCTGTCAATTAGTGTTGCAACTAGAGCAGACAGTTGATCATTATCGCCTAACTTTATCTCTTCTGTTGCCACAGTGTCATTTTCATTTATTACTGGGATTATACCTAGCCTTATCAGCTCTTCTAAGGTGTTACGTGCATTAAGAAATCTCTTTCTATCAGCAAGGTCTTCTCTGGTTAATAAGATCTGGGCAACTATAAGCCCATAAGATTCAAATATTGAACTATAATAGTTTATAAGCTTTCCCTGCCCTACAGCTGCCAATGCCTGTTTCTGCACTAGTCCCAAACTCTTATTGATATTTTTTACTATAGACCTACCAAGCCCAATAGCCCCTGAAGTGACAATAGCAGTAGATATGCCCAAGTCTTGTAAGTTTTTAACCTGTCTAGCTATGTTATCTAAAAAACCAATATCTAAACCATCCTCAGGACATAGCGTTGCTGTACCTATCTTCACCACTAATCTCTTCATAGGACAAATTTCTCCCCAAGATATATCTGCTTTACCTTATCATTATTAGCAATCTCATTAGGTTCACCGCTTGCTATTACTTCTCCTTCATTTATTATATACGCCCTATCAACTATAGAGAGAGTCTCTCTAACATTATGGTCTGTAATTAGTATACCTAAACCCTTTTCTCTCAACTGATGTATTATTATCTGTATATCGGCAACAGTTATAGGGTCTATACCTAAGAACGGCTCATCTAAAAGAATAATCTTAGGAGAAGTCAAAAGAGACCTGGCAACTTCAAGTCTCCTTGCCTCACCCCCAGAAAGAGAAGATGCTAAAGACTTCCTTAGATGCGCTATTCCAAACTCTTCTAGAAGCTCTTCCACTTTATTTATTCTCTCTTTATTTGTCATTGGGAGAAACTGGAGTATAGCCAATAAGTTCTCCTCTACCGTGAGCTTTCTAAATATAGAAGGCTCTTGAGGCAAATAACCTATTCCAAGTTTAGCTCTCTTATGGATAGGCATGTCTGTTATATCATTCTCATCTAAATAAATCTTTCCTGCATTTGGTCTTAAAAGACCAGTTATCATATAGAATGTGGTAGTCTTTCCTGCTCCGTTTGGACCCAAAAGACCAACTATCTCTCTGGACTTTATCTCTATGGAGACACCTTTTACAACAACCCTCTGACCAAACCTCTTTACCAAATTTACAGTCTTAAGTATCATTACAGTATCTCACTCAATAAAACTAACTCGATTTCTTTATCTTCCCAGTTATAGTCCCTTATAGTTAATAAAGTATTTTCTCTTAGATGCCCTATCCCTATAGCAAACCCATTCTTTACACCAAGCTCAACAAGCTTATCTATCTGAGACTTTATATAATTTTTATCATCTATATTATCCAAAAATATATCTCTCTTGGCAAATCTCTCTAGTCCTATCTTCCTAGAGACCTTCTCGCCAACAGAACTTGAGGTAGTAAGGCTATCTACAAAATATAAGTTTCTACTTTTAACTACGTCTAGCACTGCCCTCATCACCTCTTCGTTAGTAGTAGCTAGAGAACCCATATGGTTATTTATCCCATTAACATAAGGTAGTTCCTGAAGATAAGAAATCACTCTATCTTCTATCTCCTTCTTATCCATATTTGTCTTTATAAAAGTACTGTCTATCCAGCTTTTCTCAATTGGTTCCATAGGAAGATGTAAGAGGACATCCCAACCTTTTCTCATTCCTATAATACTCATATCTCTAGATTTACTCTGTCTTGGAAGTATAGAGATATTAAGAGGTAGATTAATCCCTTCTAAAATCCTATTAAGACTAGTTGACCTTCCTACATCATCTATTATGATAGCAATCTTTCCTCGAGGCTGAGTCTTATTAAAATTAAATTCTATTACCCTCTTATCATTCTTATATAGGAGACTACCATCCAGTCTGTATCCAAGTTCGAGAAGCTTTGTGTTTAATCTACGCCTTAACCATTCAATAGAGTAAAAGGTAGGAACTTCTATATTCCAGTTATCTTGAATTTTACAGCCTAATTCCATCAAAAGAGATTTTATGGATTCCTCTAGTGTCGGATCTAATTTTTCTTCTGGTACTTCGATTCTATCTTCAACTACCGTTTTGGTCTCTTTTTTAGTTTCTAAAACAATATCCTTATTTTCTATATCAGGTGCTTCCTCTCTAGGTCTTTCCTCTTCAGGTAATGGTCTTAGTGGCTCATAAATAGGAGTAGGTTTTGTTTCAGGTAATAGAACTTGAGGTTGGGATTTATCTCCTTTCATCCCAACCTCTCTTATACTCCACACAGCAAAGAGACAAATCAATATAAATATTATAGAAAAGAATAAAGTTATATCAAAAGAAACTTTTTTCTTTCTACTTCTTCCCAAGTAAGACTTCTTTAGCCCTCTCTAACTGAATATCTGTTCCCTTCTGATCCCAATCAACCTGGATATCAGGCTTTATACCTTCCTTATGGATATAACGCAACTTAGGAGTAAGCCACTTCTGAACTGTCAAGCTAATAGCAGAACCATCTGCTAGTTGAATTACACTCTGTACAAGCCCCTTACCAAAGGTCTTTGTGCCAACTAAAGTTGCCCTTTTATAATCTTGTAGAGCCCCAGCAACGATTTCAGAAGCACTAGCACTACCCTCGTTCACTAATACAACTACAGGAACTCTTACTTTATAAAGACTTGAAATAGCATCAAACTGGTCTCTATTTCCATTTCTATCTTCAGCATATAATATGGTACCTTTTGGAATAAAGTAACTAGCTACCTGTATAGCAGAGCTAAGCAGTCCACCAGGATTGTTTCTTAAATCAAGAATAATTCCTCTTTTTGCCTTTGGCAATATCTGATCCAAAGCCTTATCAAGTTCATCAGAGGTCGGCTCTCTAAAAGCCTTCACCTTTATATAGCCAATATTATCCTCTAATAATTTACTAGATACTGTTAAAAGCCTAATAACTGCTCTAGTAATAGTGATCTCTATAGGTTTCTGTTCTTCTTCTCTCTGTATAGTAAGCTTAACCTTAGTCCCAGCAGGACCACGAATAAGTCTACTTACCTGATCTAAATTCATTCCCTCCGTAGACTTATCATCTACCTTAAGTATTATGTCCCCCGTCTTTAAACCTGCCTTTTGAGCAGGCGTATCGTCTATAGGAGATATAACTACTATCTGTTTCTTATCGTTCATACCTATCTCTATTCCGATACCCTCAAAGCTACCTTGGAATTCTTCTCCCATAGCTTTATAGTCTTCTGGCTTCATAAAGTATGAATAAGGGTCATTTAGACTTGATATCATCCCCTCTATCCCTTTATAAGAAAGGTTCTTTCCGTCAACCTTTTCTACGTAGTTATTTGTAATGAGGTAGTATGTCTGGGTCAAAATCTGCAGATTTCTATCTATGTTATTCTGGGCAGAGATGTATCCCCCATAGTTCATTCCTGCCAAGAACGATATAACTATTGTTATCAAAGCTACTAAACTGTAAATCACAAAATTACGTCTCATAAATCAATCCTCCAATCATTATTTTATCTCCAATTCTATTTTATCACAGAGAGAGGATTTACAGGTGTCCCATTCTTCCTTATTTCAAAGTGAAGATGATTCCCTGTAGACCAACCTGTAGAACCTACTCTACCTATCAGCTGACCTCTCTTTACCTGATCGCCTTCGTTTACCAACAATTGAGAGCAGTGGGCATATAATGTTGACATCCCATTACCATGGTCAATAATAACAACCTTTCCATAACCACTCTGCCAACCAGAGTATATTACTCTTCCATCATTCACAGCATATATTGAATCCCCATAACTTCCGGAGATATCTATCCCTGAGTGGAACATCCTTATCCGCCATATAGGATGTATACGATAGCCAAACGGGGAAGTTATCAATCTACCAACAGTTGGCCAGTACAGGTTACCAACAAGCCCTGGACCTTGAGATGTCTGCTGTAAGCGCCTAATTAAGGCTTCTAAAACTCTAGAACTCTCTTCTAACTCTTTTAATGCCCTTTCATAGGCGACTCTTTCACTTATTGTCTGGGCTAAGAGTCTATTTCTCTCTTCTTTTTTCTCCGCCAAAAATTTCTGTTTAAATAATAATTCCTCTCTAGTAGATTTAATATCCTTTTCTTTATCATTTAATTCTCTTCTCCACCTATCCACATTAGCCATTTCATCTTGAATAGACTTTATAAGTAAGGCGTCTTCTTTGGCTAATTGGGTCAAGAATCTACAACGCGTAAGGAAGTCGTACGGATCTCTAGCACCTAATAATAGTTCTAAATATTCTGCATTTCCATATCTGTATATAAGGAATAGCTTTTCTCCTAATCTATTTCTAGAAGACCTTAAATTACTCTGTGCAATGTTTAACCTCCTCTCTGCCTCTTTCTTAAGCACAAGAATCTGATTTAAGTGTCTCTCCAACTCCTCTATCCTTTTAGATGTTATCTCTATCTCTTGGTCTATAGTATTTATCTCTCTAACGAGATTTCGCTCTTTACTTTTAGTCTGCTCTACAAGAGTCTTCTGTATATTTAGTTTCTGTTTTATATTTTGTAACTCTTCCTTTTTCTGTGTAATAGTATCCTTACCAAAAGCACCTTCTAGGATAGATAGAGTAAGTAGGAGTATAAGAAAATATCTTGTCTTACCTTTTAAGATGTCTTTCCAAGAAGACAACACTTCCCATCCCTCCTACTATCATACCAAACACTATAAGAGAAAGACTAAGGTTTAAAGTATTGTATGGTGTAAATCCTGTAAACAAAGGGAAACTAGATAAGACATACTTATTAAATAAAAAGACTAGGATATTAAATAAGATCGCTCCTAAAATGCCTCCAAAGAAACCACATAATATCCCCTCAAAGATAAATGGACCCTTTATAAAAAATCTACTTGCTCCTACTAGTTGCATAATCTCTAACTCTCTTATTCTTGAGACAAAACTCAACCTTATAACATTTGATATCACAAATAGAGATACAACAATAAATACCAAAACCACTATACCGCCTCCAAATTCTACCCATGCTATAAGTCTATTCACCCTTCTAGTTATCTCTAAAGGGACATCAATATCTTTAACTCCAGGTAAACTTACCAATGTCTTAGCTAAGACTTCTATATACTCTGGGCTATCAACCTTAATCTCGAAAGAGTCAGGGAGAGGATTTTTCCCTAATATCTCTAGGACAAACTTATTACCTTTGAATGTTTCTTTAAACCTTTTCCAGGCTACATCTCTAGGAACATAAATGACTTCTTTTACTCCTTCCATACCACTTATCCTGTTCTTTAATATCTCTCTATCTTCTGGCTTCAAATTATCCTTTAGATATAACACTATTTCCAATTGACTACTCATTCCGGTAAATATACTGCGAACAATACTAAATGTATAACTTACTATTCCTAAAAGTACAAGCATAAATGCTATAATTCCTATAGCTGCAAAGGTAGAGATCCTAGCCCTAGTGAGTCCCTTCCATGCTTCCCTAATGATAAATGCTACAGAGTATATCCTCATTCATAGCTCCCATTATACTCATCCTTAACTATCCTTCCCTTATAAAGACTTATAACTCTCTGTCTCATAGCGTTTACTATTTCCTTGTTATGTGTAGCCATCACTATAGTGGTTCCTCTAGCATTTATCCTCTTAAAGAAGTCCATAATCTCCCAAGAGGTAGCCATATCTAAATTACCTGTAGGCTCATCTGCTATAAGTATAGCTGGATTGTTAACTAAAGCCCTTGCAATAGAAGTCCTCTGCTGTTCTCCTCCAGAAAGCTCGCTTGGATAACAGTTACTCTTATGGAGAAGACCTACAATATCTAAAACCCTTCCAACCCTACTTCTTATTTCTCTATTAGAATACCCCATTACTTCCAAAGCAAAGGCAACATTTTCATAGACGGTCTTATTCGGGAGGAGTTTAAAGTCCTGGAAAACAACTCCAAGCCTCCTCCTTAGAAGAGCTACCTGATGAGGTTTTAATTTTGCAACATTGACCCCTCCTACTATGACTTCGCCCTTTGTCGGAAGCTCTTCCCTATATATAAGTTTTAGCAGAGTAGACTTCCCCATACCAGTAGGTCCTACTATAAAGACAAACTCTCCTTTTTCTATTCTTAAGGAGACATCCTCAAGAGCTAGGACCCCATTATCATAATATTTAGTTACATTTCTAAACTCTATCATCCAACATCACTTTTCTTATCTTTTCGGTTACAGAGAGAGGGTCAAGTCTATAAAATTTTAGTAGCTCTTCAAATTTACCAGAGTCACCAAACTCATCATTAATACCTATTCTTATTAGTCTAGCTTTAGTAGGAGGTAGGACTTCTGCTATAGCGCTTCCTAAACCACCAATAATATTGTGATCCTCACAGGAGAATATATAATCATACCTTTGAGATAATTCTGATATTAAATTAGTATCTATGGGCTTTATACTAGACATACTTACCACTCCTATATCTATCCCATCTTTTAAGAGGAACTCTGCTGATTCTAATGCAATGTAAGTCATAATACCACACGCTATAATTACTCCATGTTTGCCTTCTCTAAGGACTCTACCTTTACCAAGCTCAAATTCATAAGATTCGTCAAATATAACAGGGGTAGCTGGTCTAGCAAGTCTTACATAGAAAGGTCCTGGAAGCTCTGCTACCTTTTTAATCACCTTCTTAGTCTCTATACCATCAGAAGGTACTATAACTCTCATATTTGGAATACTTCTCATAAGGGCTATATCCTCAAATGCCTGATGCATAGCACCGTCTTCCCCTGCAGTAACTCCAGAATGAGTTGCTACTATCTTGACATTTCTATTAGGATAGGCTATAGACTGCCTAACTTGATCATATACCCTTCCTGACGCAAATACTGCAAATGTGCTGGCAAAAACAATCTTACCTGTAGATGCTACACCAGCAGAGATACCCATAAGATTTGCCTCTGCTATACCAACATCAAAAAATCTATCTGGGAAAGCCTTTGCAAAACCTATAGTCTTAGTAGACTTTGATACATCTGCATCTAGGACCACTAAATTTGGATAAAGTTTACCCAGTTCTAGTAAAGTCTCTCCGTACACGTCTCTCATCGCTAGCTTATCCAATAGAGCCACCCCCTAACTCAACCATTGCAGATTCCCACTCTTTTAAAGAGGGAGCCTTCCCATGGAAGTCCACCATATTTTCCATAAATGATACACCTTTGCCCTTTATAGTATGTGCTACTATCATAGTAGGAGACCCTTCATTTTCTTTAGCTCTCTCTATTGCTGATATTATCTGAGAATAGTCATGTCCATCTATCTCTATTACATTCCAACCAAAGGCTCTCCACTTATCTGCCAGCGGATCAAGAGGCATAACACTTTCTGTGTCTCCATCTATTTGGAGACCATTCCTATCAGTTATTCCTATTAGATGGTCCAGCTTAAACTTCCTAGCGGACATAGCAGCTTCCCATACTTGACCTTCCTGACTCTCCCCATCTCCAATTAAGACATAAGTATAGTAGTCCTTTTTGTCTATCTTTCCAGCAAGAGCAACGCCAACAGCAAAAGATAGACCTTGTCCTAAAGAGCCAGAAGAGAATTCAGCCCAGGGGAGCTTTTTTATATCAGGATGTCCTTGAAGCCTACTACCAGGCTTTCTAAGAGTATCTAATTCGTCCTTTTTTACTATCCCTAGTTCATAAAAGATAGCATAAAGAGCTGGACAGGCATGCCCTTTTGATAGTATAAATCTATCTCTATCTTCCCAGTAAGGGTCTTCTACTTTATAGCGCATAATATTAAAATATAGAGCAACCATTATATCAACTGCACTTAAAGATCCACCTGGGTGCCCTGAACCAGCCTTAGTAATCATATATAAAGTATTATACCTTACTCTTCGGGCAATTTCAGGCAATTTCTCTATCTCATATTTCAATTCTAATCCCTCCTTAACACTTCTATAAGGTCATCTATGCTGTATGTATTTACAACATCCTTAGCCTCTAACCATCCTCTCCTAGCGGTAATAACTCCATATATAATGTTATCTAGGTGTAATGGACTGTGTGCGTCAGTATTGATTGCAAATTTGACACCATACCTTTTTCCTTCTCTTATAAGGGTCTCATTAAGGTCCAATCTTTCGGGTGAAGAATTAATCTCCATAATGACCCCTTTTTCTCCTGCAACTCTTAATACCTTTTCTATATCTACCTTATAAGGGTCTCTTTCAAGTAGAATCCTTCCAGTAGGATGAGCTAATACATTCACATAAGGGTTAGATATAGCCCTTATTATTCTCTCAGTCATCTCTTTTTCTTCCATTCTAAAATTGGTATGGATAGATGCTATAACAATATCTAGTTCTTTAAGTATATCTTCAGGCATATCTAAGCTTCCATCAGGAAGGATATCAACTTCTATCCCTTTAAGTATAGTAAAACCATCTAGTTTGTCTTTTATTAATTCTAATTCTCTATGCTGTTCCATTATCTCTTGTGGGCTTAAACCTCCAGCTACCTTAAGTGAACCGGAATGATCGGTTATAGCCATATATCTATATCCACGCTTTATGCAGGAAGATGCCATATCCATAACATTTGCAGTTCCATCACTCCAAAGGGAATGTATATGAAGGTCTCCTTTTATATCATTTGGAGAGATTAATGTCGGTAATTTATATTCCTTTGCTAATTCTATCTCACCTAAGTCTTCTCGAATCTCAGGTGGTATATACTGTAATCCAAGAAAATTGTATATCTCTTCTTCTGTCTTAAAGCACCTATTTTCTCCTAAAAGTTTCAGGATTTTGCTTGTGTGGGAATTACTACCAGTATAGAGAAACATATTATAAGAAAACATATCTAGAGTAGTAGGCTTTATATCTATCTTATAGTTATCTAGTTTAGTTTCCAGTATAGGTGTAACTTTCTCTATATCATCCGTTGCTACTAGTATATCAACATCATTATTTATCTCTTTTCCTCTCCTTAGTCCTCCAACTAATACCACATCTCTTACATATGGATTTGACTTAAGCATATCTCTTACTGCTAGATAAACTGCAAAACCTTGATCTAATCTTAGCATTTTTTTCTTTTCTAATGCCTTTTCTATGCCAGAATAGATCTTTTCTAAGGTCTTACCCTTGAGCTCATTAGACTCTTTCAATCTGTTATTTGAGATTAACTCATACAACTCTTCCAATGAAGAGGCTCCAGTTGCTTTATAGATACTAAAGGCGGTCTTTGGACCTATACCCTGTATCTGCTGGAACTCTCTTACCCCTTCCGGTATCTCATGAGTAAGCTCTTCATAAAGTGAAGAGGTCCCACTTTTCAGTATTTCTTCAACCATATCCCCAATTACCTTGCCTATGCCAGGTAAGGAGATCACATCATCCTTACTCTCTATCCTTTTAGGTAGTCCAGAAATAGTTCTTGCTGCCTTTCTAAATGCCATGACACGATAGACATTTTCTCCTTTCATCTCTAAGAAGTCTGCTATAGCAGACAATATTTCCGATATCTTTTCGTTTATATCACCCAATTCCATAGGAGAGAATCCTCTCTACTATTCTTCTTATCCAAGATTCTGTTATTCCGAGTATTATCGTGCTAGATAACCAACCCCTTGTAGGTTCAAACCTAGAAAGGATAATACCTAAAAAACCACATATACCTAGCCCCCATACTATTCCTAGGACACAACCCCCAAGTCTATCTAAAAATCTACCAAAACCCTTCTTCGGTCTTTTAATAAAGAAACCAATTCCATTTATTAAAGTAAGAGACAGGAAGAATATAATTATAAAGATTATAAAGCCAGCAATATCTTTAGAGACATTAAACCTATCTACAACATCCTTTGTAAAGAACTTAGTTCCTAGATTTCCAAGGTAAATGGCTATTAAGATTCCAACAAGAAAAAAGAAAGAACGTATAAAGCCTCTCCTTAATCCCCAGAACAATCCTAGAAGGATAAGGATTATGCTTACTATATCGAGGCTTATCTTACTACCATTCACGCAATCTTCCACCTATATCAGCTAACTTAATCTTTAGACGTTCTACCCTTTCTTCTACTTCTTCTTGAGTCAATGTTCTATCTTCAGCCCTTAAGTTTAAAGAAAAACCAAGATTTACCATCCCTTCAGGTATATTAGGTCCTTTATATAGGTCAAAGAGCTCGTACTTCTCTAATATACCCTCAAAAACTTCCTTAATTATCTCTACTACTTTTATCGAGTGGGTCTCCTCGGGAACTACCACTGCTATATCCCTCTTTAGCCATGGAAGTCTGTTAGGCTCAATTACTAGACCTGTCTTAAAGAATTCAAGAGGGAATTTCTCTATATCTATCTCAGCTAGATATATCCTAGGAAGCTTCAAAGTCTTAGCCATATCTGGATGTAATTCCCCTACAAATCCAACTATCTCTCCTTTGTAAATTATATTAGCAGATCTTCCCGGATGAAGCGCTGAGTAATAAGCAGGAACAAAAGATAATTCGTCCTTAAATAGAGACTCCAATACTCCTTTAACGAGGAAGAAATCTGAGACTATCTCTTTATCCCAGGAATAGATAAATCTACCTGACTGAACTATTCCTAGATGTTCCTTTTCTACATACTCTTCTCCTCTCTTAAAGAACACCTTACCTATCTCGAAAAGGCTAAAATCATCATAGCCCCACCTTACATTATTCATAGATAGTGTAAGAAGAGCTTGAGAGAGTAACATTCTTAAAACAGATTCTTCTTCTCTAAGAGGATTTATAACTCTCACATTTTCTACCGGCTCTTGATAAAACTCCCCAAAACAACTGCTAAATTGAACAGGGATAAAACTAGATGTAATAACCTCACTAAAACCAAGAGAATTCAGCCTTCTCCTTAATATCTTCCGTCTTTCCCATTCAGACGGAGGAGAGACTACTCCCGTTATCCTCTCATGAAGGGTGGATGGAATCTTATCATATCCAACTATCCTTACTATCTCTTCGTAAAGGTCTTCTTCTAGAGAGACATCTCTTCTGCAGGATATAGGAGTAACATACCAGACATCTGTATCCTTTTCTACCTTAAATCCAAGCCTAGTAAATACAGATTCCATCTCTTCAGGCTTCAAATTAAGCCCCATCCTCTTATTAAATCTTTCTGGCCTAAACCTGATCTTACTAGGTTCATACTTTACAGGATAAAATTCACTTATCTTTCCTACCTCGCCTCCACAAAGTTCTAGTATCATCTTTACTGCTATATCTGAGGCAAATTTAGTTATACCTATATCTACCCCCTTCTCGAACCTTGTAGAAGCCTCTGTCCTAAGTCCAAGAGACTTTGAAGTCCCTCTAACTGAGATATGGTCGAAACAGGCAGATTCGAGAGCTACATTTTTAGTAAAGAATGAGACCTCTGACTCTTCCCCTCCCATAACTCCAGCTATCGCTATAGAATGTCTTTCATCGGCGATAACTAGGTCATTAGGGGTAAGTTTACGGGTCTCTCCATCTAGAGTCACAATCTCTTCATCGTTATAAGCTCTCCTAACTATAACCCTACCAGATATTTTATCCGCATCAAAGGCGTGTAAGGGTTGACCCAACATCCACATAACATAATTTGTCACATCTACAACATTGTTTATACTCCTTATCCCAACTAATTCTAGTCTATTCTTGAGCCATTCCGGTGATGGACCAACCTTTACACCCTTAATAAACCTCAACGTATATCTTGGGCATAATTCAGGAGAAAGGACCTCTACATCTATTACCTCCTCTATCTCTTTAAAATCAGGACTAGCAGGTAATTTCAGTGGAACATTAAATAAAGCTGAGACCTCCCTAGCAATCCCTAAAATACTATGGCAATCTCCCCTATTTGCAGGGATACTCACATCCATAAGATAGTCATTACCTACTGTCTCTAACTCTTCCACCTCTAACCCAGCCATAGTTAATCTTTTTGCTATCTCTTCACATGGTACATCAATCTCAACAAAATCCTTAAGCCAAGAATATAATACCTTCATAATTCCTCCTTAGAACTGTGCTAAGAATTCAGGATGATTCTCTAAGAAGAATCTTATATCATTTACACCGTACGTTAGCATAGCAAGTCTATCCCATCCCATACCAAAGGCAAATCCAGAGTATTCTTCTGGGTCTATACCCCCAACTTCTAAAACCTTTGGATGGACCATGCCACAACCAAGTATCTCAATCCAACCAGAATAGGAGCATACATTACAACCACTACCCTTGCAGAATATACAACTTATTGCAAACTCTCCGCTCGGCTCTGTAAATGGAAAATAGTCCGCCCTGAATCGGGTAGAGACGTCTCCTCCAAAGAGGGCATGGGCAAACGCATCCAAAGTACCTTTTAAATCGGCAAATGTTATATCTCTATCTACCGCCATTCCTTCAATCTGATGGAAGACGGGGGAGTGTCTTGCAGTTGGTTGATCACGTCTATATACCCTCCCTGGCGCAATTATCTTAAATGGAGGTTTTGTCTTCTCCATAACCCTTATCTGCACTGGAGAGGTCTGGGTTCTAAGGAGTAACTTATCAGTTATATAAAAAGAATCTTGAGAATCTCTAGCTGGATGATACCAAGGTATATTAAGGGCTTCAAAGTTGTAATAATCACTCTCTATCTCAAAGCCCTCTACAACAGTAAAACCAAGCCCTTTAAATATCTCCTCTACTCTCTCTATGATTAAGGTGAGAGGATGCAATCTACCTATAGGTAATCTTACTCCAGGTAAAGTAACATCTAACCTTTCCTCTTCTAGTTTCTTAACCCTTTCCCTCTCTTCTAAAAGGGTCCTCTTAGCCTCTATTTCTCTAGAGAGCTCTAGCTTAAACTGATTTATAAGTCTACCTACTTCAGGTCTTTCTTCTGGAGGAATATCTTTTAATCCCTTTAAGAGTTGATTTATCAGCCCTTTTCTTCCTAGATACTTGATCTCTAACTCCCTTAAAGTTTCTAAATTCTCTATACTAGAAATCTCTCTCAAAGCTTCTAATCTTATTGAGTTTAATTCTAACTCCATAGGTGACATGCTACTAGATGCTCCTTTCCTATATCTTTTAGCTCTGGTTCTACCTCCTTACATATATCCATAACCTTAGGACATCTGGTATTGAATCTACAGCCTTTAGGAGGATTACTAGGACTAGGAAGGTCTCCCTGTAAAACTATTCTCTGCTTCTTTACATCAGGATCAGGTATAGGGATTGCAGACATAAGAGCCAGTGTATATGGATGTTTAGGATTATTAAATAACTCTTCAGTGCTAGCGTATTCTACTATCTTTGCTAGATACATAACAGCTATCTTATCACTCATATGTTTAACAACACTAAGATCATGGGCTATAAATAGATAAGTTAGTCCAAACTGTCTCTGTAGGTCCTTGAGAAGATTTATAATCTGAGACTGGATAGAAACATCCAAGGCAGAGACAGGTTCATCGCAGACTATAAATCTGGGATTAACCGCTAAGGCTCTTGCTATACCTATACGCTGTCGTTGTCCTCCACTAAACTCATGAGGATATCTCCTTATGTAAGCAGGAGGTAAACCTACCACTTCTAACAACTCCATTATCCTCTTCTCTTTCTCTTTTCCCCTAGCTATCTTATGTATCTCTAGTCCTTCTCCAATAATATCTCCTATAGTCATTCTAGGGTTAAGAGACCCGTATGGGTCTTGAAATATAATCTGCATCTCTCTTCTTAGTGGAGCAAGCTCTTTTCTACTAAGAGCAGTAATCTCTATCCCATTAAAATAGACCTTCCCTGAGGTAGGCTCTATTAATCTTAGGATACTCCTACCTGTAGTTGTCTTACCGCAACCACTCTCTCCAACTAAGCCTAAGGTCTCTCCTTTATATATAGTAAAAGAGACATTCTCTACCGCCCTTACATAGCCTATGGGTCTCTGAAAAATTCCTCCTCTTATAGGGAAAAGCTTTGTCAATTTTTCTACCCTTAAAAGTATATTGTCTTCCATACTAAACAACCTCTATCTTACTAAAATCTATCTCTTTTGATCTCCAACATCTAGAAAAATGTCCAGGAGTTATCTCTTCTAAAGTTGGTTCTGATTCTTCACATCTTGGCTGGATAAACATACAACGAGGGGCAAATTTACAACCTGAGGGAAGAGATAACATATCTGGGACTGTTCCTTCAATAGTCAAGAGTCTTTCTCTGGTAATATCAAGTCTTGGGATTGCCTGTAAGAGTCCCCAAGTATAAGGATGTAAAGGATTCTTAAATATATCTCTTACTGTACCATATTCCACAATCCTACCTGCATACATAACCGCCACATTATCCGCTGTTTCTGCAACTACACCAAGATTATGAGTAATAAGAAGGACAGACATCCCTAATTTCTCTCTAAGCTCCTTTATTAACTCCAATATCTGAGCTTGAATGGTAACGTCTAGAGCTGTAGTTGGCTCATCCGCTATAAGAAGTTTCGGATTACAGGCAAGAGCCATAGCTATCATCACACGTTGTCTCATACCACCTGATAGTTGATGCGGATAGTCTTTAACTCTAAGCTCTGGAGATGGAATACCAACAAGTCTCATTAACTCTACAGCTCTTTCCATAGCGGTGTTCTTATCCAAACCTTGATGCAACTGAATAGCCTCAGCTATCTGATTTCCTACGGTAAATACTGGATTTAAAGATGTCATAGGCTCTTGGAAGATCATAGAAATCTTATTACCTCTAATCTTCCTCATCTCACTCTCTGAAAGTTCAAGAAGATTTGTCCCATCAAAGAGGATCCTACCTCCAACTATTCTTCCAGGAGGCGGGATAAGTCTCATTATCGAGAGAGAAGTAACACTCTTACCACAACCACTCTCTCCAACAAGCCCTAAAGTCTTACCAGCTTCTATAGAGAAGGAAACTCCATCGACAGCTGGAACAACCCCATCTTCTGTATAGAAATATGTCTTCAAATCTTCTACCTTTATTAACACGTTATCATTCATATTTTCAACCTCGGATCTAAAGCGTCTCTTAATCCATCACCCAAAAGGTTAAAGCCAAAAACAGTAATCATAATAGCCAATCCTGGGAAAAACGAATACCATAGATTGGTCCTTAAGAAATCTTTAGCATAATCAATCATAGAACCCCAGCTAGGTGTAGGTGGCTGTGCACCTAACCCTAAAAAGCTCAAACTAGATTCTATCATAATAGCTCCACCCATACCTAGAGTAGCAGATACAATAATAGGAGCTATACAATTTGGAAGTATATGCTTAAATATAATTCTAGTGTTACTAGCCCCTAAGGCTCTAGCTGCCTCTACATATTCTGACTCTTTCAAACTAAGTACCTGCCCTCTTATAAGTCTAGCAGTTCCAGCCCAGTTAAGAGCACCTACTGCAAGAAACACATTAGATAGGCTCGGACCTAGGCTTACTACTATGGCGATAACAAATAGTAGGAAAGGGAAGGCAAAGACTATATTAGTTAATTCTACTATCAAGTGGTCAACCCAACCACCAAAATAGCCAGAGATACTGCCCAGTAAGACTCCTACTACTGTTGCTATCCCCTCCGCTATGATTCCTACCTCAAGAGATATCCTAGATCCATATATTATCCTAGAAAGTATATCTCTTCCAAACTCATCTGTCCCAAGAGGATGTTTAAGAGATGGAGGCTGTAGATATTCTTCATAACTAACCTCGTATGGATCATAAGGAGCAAGCCAAGGAGCAAAGATAGCAGTTAATATTAAAGCAATAATTATATAAAGACCTACCATTGCCAACTTGTTCTTCCTCAATCTTCTAAATGCGTCTTTCCAATATGAAGTCGTCTTTATGTTTTCTAAATCCTTATTCATATCTTATCCTCGGATCAAGAAATGCGTAAGATATATCTACTATAAGATTAGCAAATATAAATATGATGGCAGTAAAAAGCACAGTCCCTTGTACCATAGGATGATCCCTCTTTATTATAGCATCTACTGATAACCTTCCAATACCTGGCCAGGCAAATATAGTCTCTGTTAAGACTGCTCCACTCAAAAGGCTGGCTAACTCCATCCCCAAAATAGTAACTACTGTAATTAGGGTATTTCTCATCGCATGAATATATATAACCCTTCTTTCTGGAAGGCCCTTTGCCCTAGCGGTTCTTATATAGTCCTGTCTTAGAACCTCCAAAAAACTTGAACGGGTCATACGAGCTATATAGGCAGCTGGTCTTATACCTAAAGTAATTGCTGGAAGAATTAGATAGGAGATATTACCATAACCAGATATAGGCAACCAACCTAAGGTATAACCAAACACCCACATAAGCAACAAACCTACCCAGAATACCGGTGCGGAGACACCCATAAGGGCTACTACCATACTAGAATAGTCAAAAAGTGAGTATTGTCTAGTTGCAGAAATGATACCAGCTGATAACCCTATAACAGAAGCAACTAACATTGAAGCCAATGCCAATTTCAACGTAGCAGGAAATCTAGTCAAAATTTCCGATAAGACAGGCCTATTTGTAGCGTAAGAACGTCCAAAGTCTCCCCTCAATACATTAGTTAAAAATCTAAAATACTGGACAGGAAGCGGATCATCTAACCCCATCTGCTTTCTTATCATAGCTATAGTCGCTGGATCTCCCCTCTGTCCCATTAAGATTCTTATAGGATCTCCAGGAACTACGTACATAAGCAAAAAAGTTATTGTAATTATACCTATAAGGGTTGGTATAGTCAAAAGTAATCTTCTTATTATATAGTTTGTCATCTCTCCTTAATCTCCATAAAATAGCCTGGGGGAGATGCCCCCAGGCGTGCAAAATTTTCTAGCTTAAAAAATCTTTACTTATCTAACCATACTTTTTCTAGCTTAGCAGTAAATGGTCCCATACCAGAGAAGTCAAAATCCATTACATACGGCTGTTTAATGGCTCTACTTATGTAGAAATATATAGGAGCCCAAGGTGCATCATCTAAAATTATGGCCTCTGCTCTCTTATATAGAGAATTTCTTGCCGCTCCTGGCACCATTATCTTAGCCTTATCGGTAAGCTCATCTACAGTTGGGTTCTTATAGTATGCCCCATTTCCGCCAGGACCCCAGTTCTTAGAGTTAAATAAAACCCAGAGGAAGTTGTCCGCATCTGGATAGTCAGCAATCCATCCTAACCTAAATAGTTGTGTCTCTCCCCTATCTACCTTTTCTAGATACTGTGCCCAATCCATCTGGACTAATTCTACATTTATACCTACCTTCTTCAGGTCGGACTGAATAGCTTCACATATTCTCTGATGAGTAGCACTCTTATTGAATGCTAATTCTAACGTTGGTAATCCTTTTCCGTCTGGATAGCCTGCCTGTTTTAATAGTCTCTTTGCCTTTTCAGGGTCGTATGGAATAGGTGGACGCTTGCTGTACCCAGGTATTCCAGGAGGTAAGATACCAGTAGCAATCATTACCGAATCCCTCATAATAACCTTAACAATCTGCTCTCTATTTATAGCATAGCTGATAGCCTTACGGACAAGTTTGTTATTTAGAGGTGGCTTTTGACAGTTCATACCAATATAGTAAGTCCCCAATTCTGGCTTCTCGATGATGTTGTCTTTCCACTTGGGATCGCTCTTTAATCTATCTAGTTCGCTAGGAGGAACATTCTCATACCAATCCAAGTTACCCTTCTCAAACTCCATTATAGCAACAGTCTCATCTGGTATAATCCTTATCTCTAATCTATCTACATATGGCCTACCAGCAAAATAATCCTTATTAGCTTCAAGGATAACTTTATCGTCGTGGGTCCAACTTACAAATTTAAAAGGACCAGAACCTACTGGTTTGCTACCAAAGTCAGGACCTAGTTTCTCAACCTCTTCCTTTGGAACTACCCAGAAGCAAGAGTAGGGTAACATCTGAAGGAAGTAACCTCTCGGTTCTTTAAGGGTTACTCTAAAAACATACTTGCTCGGAGCTTCCACCTTAGCTATATCTTCCATAAAGTTGGCTCTTTTACTCTTAGTGGCTGGATCCATAACCCTCTTCCAAGAATAGACAAAATCTTCGGCGGTAACTTCACGTCCATTATGGAACTTTACCCCTTGACGGAGATTAAAAGTATAGACCTTCCCATCCTTAGAGATGGACCAATTCTTAGCTATGACAGGAACAATTTTTAGGTTCTCATCATAGTCTACAAGACCATCGAAGATCTGTCTGGCAACCATGTCAGAGGTTGTATCTGTTATCTGAGCAGGGTCTAATGTTGGTGGGTCTGAAGTCACAGCGGTTCTCAGTACACCACCATACTTCTTAGTAGCGCCCATACCTATAGGTTGAAAAAGCGCTACCAAAAGAGATAAAACCAACAAAACTCCTAAAAACCTTTTCATCACGCAATACCTCCTTCTTATAAGATTTTACTATTGATTATATCACATAGTAAACATTATCACAATTGCCGAAAAACCTAGTCTCTACTATAGGATATAAGCTCAAAGAGGTTCCTAAGTTTCCCGTCCTCAAGGTTCTTTGCCCTTAAAGGTAAAGCTAAGTCAGGATCTATAACCCATTCAGCCAGAAGCTTTTCTTCATTCTTCTCTGTCTGAGAGAATTGACAAACAAATCCTTCTCTTCCTCCTACTTTCTCTTTGCCTATCACCTTAACTGTTCCAACTCCTAAGAGCTTTACCTTTTCGCCTACCCCAAGGTCTATCTGTTCAAAGATATAGCTATACATAGGATTAATTATAAGCATACTTAAGGGGATTCCTGTAATTTCTCCAAAACCAAAAACCTTTTCACAACTGAGGTTCTCTTCTTTTACAATAGACTTCGTAGTAAAAATTAATTCAACAAAACCTTCCTTTTGAGGAACCCCTTTAATCTCTATGAGATAGATAGACTCCTTTCCAATACTTTCTTCTTCTATAGGTGCTTCTATAGTCTCCTCTTCTTCCTCTGTAACCTCTTCACCTTCCTCCCCTAGGTCTAATACTATCTTAAACTCATATCTCTCACCCTTTTGGAATTGGTATGGCTTCCATGTTCCTGCATAGGATGTTGAGGTAACCAAAAGACAAGAAATAATAAAAACAATACTACCAAAGATAAATACTTTTCTAGACATCTCTTTTCCTCCCTTAATTTTATATAGACTAAAAATAAAAATTAGCCTTAACTCTATGGTATCACATTCTCCATCCTTTGTATATATTAACAAGTTTCTCCCTGATAAACTTTCGGAAAAATCTTTAATAGGTGTTAACATTATGGTATGTATTATAGTGTAATTTACAGTGCTAAAGAAGGGAGGAGAATATATAGAAGAAGGATAGATTAAGATTAAAAAGAAAGGCTTAAATTTAGTAAACCTCTAAAAATAGAGGTAGAAGTTTAAAATAAATAGAGGAGGGATAAGAAGTGAAAAGGAGATTTTTAGTAGTTAGTCTTTCAATTTCAGTAGTCATTTGCTTTTTCTTAACTTCACTTGAATTTGTTTATTCTCAAGCAAAGATGCCTTCTCCAGCATTTTACAATTCACCAGCAGAATATACCAAAGCAACTGGTAAAAAGATTACAAAGTATAAAGAAGCACCTATGCTAGCAGAATTGGTAAAACAGGGGAAATTACCTCCTGTAGAAAAAAGATTGCCAGATGAACCTTTAGTGATAGTCCCAGTAGAAGAAGTAGGGCAGTATGGAGGAACATGGCGGAGAGCATGGCTAGGTAGAGCAGATGGACCAGGACCCGATAGAATAACTACAGAGAGACTTATTTATTTTTCTCCAGATGGAAAGGACCTAGTTCCTAATATTGCCAAGAGTTGGAAGATAAGTGCTGACAGGAAAGAATTTACCTTTTATCTAAGAAGAGGAATGAAATGGTCTGATGGTCAGCCGTTTACTGCAGATGATATACTTTTCTGGTACGAGGATATAATCCTAAATGATGAATTGACGCCTACAAAACCTGCTTGGTTAACAATTGGAGGAAAATTAGGCAAAGTCCAAAAGGTTAGTACCTACGTGATCAAGTTTGTTTTCGATCAACCCTATGGATTATTCCTCAGATATTTGGCTGGTCCTCCAGGACACGGAATATGTTATTATCCCAAGCATTATCTAAAGCAGTTCCATCCTAAATATACACCAAAGGAAAAACTAGATGCATTAGTAAAAGAGGCAGGGGTACAGTACTGGTATCAATTATTTTCTAATAAGACTGATAGATTTTTAAACACAGACATACCTGTAATATCTGCCTGGAAATGTATAGTGCCATCCACTAGGCCTCACATGGTCCTCGAAAGAAATCCTTATTATTGGAAGATAGATATAGAGGGGAATCAGCTCCCATATATAGATAGAGTAGACCATGAATTTGTAGAAAACATAGAAATAGTAAACATGAGAGCAGTAGCAGGACAGATAGATATGCAGGCACGTCACATTCTTTGGCAGAACTATACCCTCTTTATGGAGAATAAAGATAAGGGAGATTACAGAGTAATTAAATATAAGGACGACTTTGAAACTAATATGGTTGTAGCATTAAACCTTAATCACAAGGACCCAGTTCTTAGACAGATCTTTAACGACGATAGATTCCGTAAAGCATTGTCTTTAGCTATAAATAGAAACGAGATAAACCAGCTCTGTTATCTAGGAATGTGTGAAGAACCTAGACAAGTAGTTCCATTACCTGAATCAGGATATTTCTCTAAGGAACTTGCCTATGCATATATAGAGTACAATCCAAAAGAGGCAAATAGACTATTAGATGAGATGGGACTAAAGAAAGGTCCAGATGGAATTAGACTCAGGCCAGATGGTAAACCTTTAATGATTACTATTGAATTCACACCTGCCTTTGGTCCTTGGGCAGATGCATGTGAGCTTATTGCTAAGTATTGGACTGAAGTAGGAGTCAAGACTGCAGTAAAGAGTATGGAAAGGTCGCTCTTCTATACACGTAAAGCAGCACTAGAACATGATGTGGCTATATGGACAGGGTCTGTTGGAATGCAACCACTTATTGACCCTAGATGGTATATGCCTTGGAGTACAGAATCTAATCATGTCATAGGCTACGCTCAGTGGTACCAATCTGGAGGGAAAATTGGAGAGAAGCCTACAGGAGATTTATTAAAGACTATAGAAATTTATGAAGAGATAAAGAAGACATCTAGCGATAGGAAGCAAAAAGAACTATTCCAGCAGATACTAAAGCTAAATGCTAAAAATCTCTGGGTCATAGGGACACTCAGTTCACCTCCAGACATCTGCATTGTAAAGAACAATATGAGGAATGTCCCTGAAACAGGAATTTATAGTTGGGTACTGCATTCACCAAAGAACTTTAACCCAGAACAATTCTTCTTCAAAAAGTAAAGATAGAGTTATAATATCACAGGGGGACCTAAGGTCCCCCTATTTTTTATTAGGAGGTGCTTATGATTGCTGATAGGAGAAAATACCTAAAAGAAGTGACGGATGAACTAAGAAAAGAATGGCCTAAAAATAGGATAGTTAACATAGTATGCCATGGACATAGTGTCCCTGCCGGTTATTTTGCAACGCCAGTAGTAGATACATTTAATGCCTACCCGCATTTAGTCCATAGGGGACTTAAAGAAAAATACCCATTTGCAGTTATTAACGTCATAGTAACTGCTGTAGGCGGAGAAGACTCTGAACAGGGTGCTCTGAGATTTGAAAAGTGGGTACTCCCACTCTATCCATGGGTTGTAACTATAGACTATGGGCTTAATGACAGAAGAATAGGGCTAAAAAAGTCTAAAACAGCGTGGAAGTCTATGATAGAAAAGTGTTTAGAAAATGATATAAAGGTATTGTTATTAACCCCTACACTAGACTCAAGCGGTCTCTTTGAAGAGAACAAAGATCAGTGGAATCTTTTGAGAAAACATGCTGACCAAATTCGTAAGCTCGCAGAGGAATATGAGGTTGGATTAGTAGATTGTTTTTCTGTATTTGAGGACTATGTAAAAAATGGTGGGGATATAACTGATCTATTATCCTGGCCCAACCATCCAAATAGAAAAGGGCATGAATTGATAGCCAGAGAGATATTAAGATGGTTTATCTAGGAGGAGATGATTATGAACTCTAGAGAAAGAGTATTACTAGCACTAGAACACAAGATCCCAGATAAAGTTCCTTGGGGAGAGTACGCAATAGACTATGATACAGTAGAAAAGATTTTAGGGCATGAAACTTACCTAAGAGCTAAGGCAAAGACTCAGATAGCCTTATGGGAGGGAAGAAGGGATGAGGTTGCCCAAAGCTGGAAAGAAGACCTTATTGAACTTTATAAAAAGTTAGACTTTATGGACATAATAAACCTAGGAGCTATGTGTACAGCGATACTTCCACCAAAGGATTATAAACCCGAGAAGCCTAGAAAGATAGATGAAAATACCTGGGAATTTAAGGATGGAAGCATTTATAAATATTCCCCTATAACAGGAGATATTACATTAGTTTATGACCCTCAAAAATGGACAAGGGAATTTAAACTTGAAGACTTTAAATATGAGGACCCAGAACCTCCTGACGAATCTCAATTTGAAGTTGTAGATGCGGTTATAAAGGAGTTTAAAGGAAAAAAATTCATACTTGGACCCTGTGGTGGAGAGGTCAGCCTAGTATTATTAGGAGGGATGGAAAGGGGACTTATAGAATATGTAACCAATCCAGAGATAGTAAAAAAGGCTATAGATGTTGCTGTATATAGAGCCAATAAACTTGATAAGTACTATATAAGAGATGGACAGGACGGAGTAATATGGGGTACCGATTTCGCCTCTAATAAAGGTCCTTTCATCTCTCCAAAGATGTTTAGAGAGTTTTGTTTACCGGCAATAAAAGAAAGGGTCAAAAATGTAAAGAGTTTTGGGCTGAAAGTTTTAAAACATGCTTGTGGGAATAATACTCAACTTATGGATATGTTTGTAGAGGCAGGTTATGACGCTTATCAATCTATACAGGAAACTGCTGGAATGGACCTAAAGTGGTTGAAAGAAAATTACGGTGATAAACTTGCCCTTTGGGGAGGGGTAAATGTAGAAAATCTAGTAAGTGGTACCCCTGATGATGTAAGAAGAAATGTAAGAAGGGCAATGGAGATATTAAAACCAAACGGAGGTTACATATTTGGCACTTCCCATACAATAGCGGTAGGGACAAAGTATGACAATTTTATGGCTATGGTAGACGAATACCTAAAGCTATGTAAATACTGAAAAAGTCTAGGGGTAGACAGTTGTCTACCCCTTATTTTTTACCTTTCGCTTAACATTCTATTTAAATTTGATTCACAATATATTGACATTTAGAAGATATTGTGTTATATTTTTCTCTGAAAGATACCAATTAATATAAAGGTGTTAAATATGAGAGGAATAACTAATTCGGTAGAAAGAAGAGAGAAACTTATAGAAATATTAAAAAAGAAGGGTAGAATATCTGTTAATGAATTGATAAACAGTTTTAAAGGAGTATCTCCAGCCTCTATAAGACGTGATCTGCGTATTCTAGAAGCTCAAGAGATGATAGAAAGAAATTACGGATATGTTCAGCTTATAAATAAAGATTTCCCAATACCAAGTCTTGAAAAGAAAATGACAATAAATGTATCTGAAAAAAAGAGAATAGCTAAAGGTATATTGGATTTGATAGAAGAAGGAGATACCCTTTTCTTAGATACTGGTTCTACCCTTGTCTATGTAGCAAAAGAATTAAAAGCATTAAAGGGAATAATGGTAATAACAAACTCAATCCCAGTTATTAAAGAGCTAGAGAAATCCCCTTACATAAAGATTATCGGTATAGGTGGAGTATATCAATTTAATGAGCAGTGTTTCGTAGGTTCAACAGCGGAAGAATATGTAAGTAAATATAGAGTAGATAAGGCTATTATTGGTGCTGACGGTTTTTCTTTTGAAGAAGGTGTTACTTCACATGATCCAGAAAATGCTGGAGTTACAAGGCTTGTAGCTGAAAATGCAGAAACAGTAATAGTTGCAGCAGATTATACCAAAATAGGAACTAGAGGAGTAGTTCCTATTGCTCCGATAGAAAAGATAAATATATTAGTGACAAACAAAGAGTTAGCACCTGAAAAAGTCTCTATTCTAAAAGAGAAAGGGATAAAGGTCATCTTGACATAAAAATCCTAAATTTAGGAGGTATATTTATGATAGGAAAAGAAATTAGGTTAGCAAGACTGTTTAATTCAAAAACTAAAAGACTTGTCTTAGTCACCCTTGACCATGGAATATGTATAAAACCGATGAAAGGGTTAGAAGACACGAAAAGGATAGTAAATATAGCAATAGAAGGAGGTGCAGATGCTGTCTTAGTAACCCCTGGGATAGCAAAGCAGGTTTATAAAGAGATAGCAGGAAAGATATCCTTTATGCTGAGGATAGATGGAACAGCTACATCTGTAGGACCAGACTTAACAAATGACCGATTGATTTCTTCAGTGGAACAGGCATTAAGGTTTGGTGCTGATGCTGTAGCAACATTCGGAGTTATTGGTGTACCAAGAGAAGCAGAACTTACTGAAAAGAATGGGAAAGCAAGTGAATTATGCGATCTATGGGGAATGCCCCTTATGATAGAAATGATTCCTCCAGATATACTTATCCATCAGTTTGAGACAAGGGCAGAGAGAGAATGGCCTAAAGACCCTGAGATTATAAAGTTTTCCGCTAGAGTAGCTGCTGAGGTAGGGGCAGACATTGTAAAAGGCTATTATACAGGAGATCCAGAATCATTCAAAGATGTCATAAAATATTGTCCTATCCCATACCTAGTTCTTAGTGGTCCAGCATCAGACGATCCAGAAGTACTTTTAAGATTTATTAGGGAGGCTATGGATTGTGGAGCAGGAGGAGTCTCTATGGGACGAAATATATGGGAGGCAAAAGATCCGGTACCTATACTTAGAGCTATAAGTAAGATAGTCCACGATGATGCCTCAGTAGAGTCCGCAATGAAAGAACTAAAATAGGAGGTCTCTATGGATAGAGTAAAGGCGGGCTTTGTAGGTTTTGGTTGTGTGTCATATCCTAGAGAGATCATAGAGAGAAGGTCAATAAGAGCCAAAGAAGAATTAGAAAAAGCTGGATTGGAATTAGTTTATACTCCTCCCGTAAGCACTTTAGAAGAAGCAGATAGGGCTATAGGAGATTTGAAGGAGGAAGACTTCGATTTCTTAATCCTCTGTATAGCTAGCTGGATCGAATCCCCTATAGTTATAAGAGTTACCGATGAGTTCAGAGATAAACCGATACTCCTTTGGGGATTAGGCGGATATACCCAAAATGGTTCTTTAGTTTCACCAGCTTCCCAGGCTGGAACTAGCGGATTAAGATGGACATTAGAGGCTATGGGTTATAAGTTTAAGTACATATATGATTTCCCTGATTCACCAATGTCTATAGACAAGGTCCTTGCCTTCTCTAAGGTTACTAAGACGATTAAAAAGTTGAGACATTCTAAGATCGGCATGATGGGGTATGCGGATATGGGGCTCTACGTATGTATGTTTGATGGTATGTCATTAAGGGCAAAGATAGGTCCTGAAGTAGAAGTTTTTGATATGCTTGAAATAATTCAAAAGATGGAGAAGATTGCTCATAAGGATATCCAAATTCTTTTAGAAGAAAAGAAAAAGTCTTGGAATATAAATCCAGATGTTAGAGAAGAAGCTCTTATAAACGCTATTCGAATATATCTAGCAATCAAAGAGAAGATAAAGGAGAACTCTTACAGTGCTATATCTATAAAATGCGTAGAGGGTATGAAAAAATATATGAACTTTCCACCATGTATAATACTAACAATGCTATCTGAAGAGATGCCTGCTATATGTGAAGATGACGCCCTGGGCGCAGTTACCCAGCTTATAATACACTATCTTACTGGTCAACCTGCTCCTTACGTAGAGATGTACGAGTTTATGAAAGACAGGATTCTAGTAGGTATATGTGGTTTTGTGCCCCCAGGAGTAACAGAAGGTAGGGTTTGTGTTGCTAGATATGCTGGATGGGGAGGACTTTCAGAAGGTGCGATGAATGTGTCTAAGATGAAAACAGGACCTTTAATGTTGATTAGGCTATTCTCAAAAGGGGACGTTTATAGGTTACATATGGTAGCTGGCGAAGGTCTCTCTCCGAGAAGATGGGAAGAACTTGGATGGGAAGCCCCTGCTCCATTCTTTCCAAGCCTTGAGATCAAATTAAACATACCAGTTGAAGACTTCGCCCAAAAGATTACATCTCAGCATTATTTTGTAATCTACGGAGACTATAGGGAAGAAATCAAGGACTTATGTAAGCTCCTTGATATTGAAGTAGTAGAATGAAAAAATATCTAAAAGAGGAGGTAAAAAGATTATGAAAAGGTTAGTATCTTTAGTGATTATTTTAAGTATCATAATAATTAGCTTTGGGCAAGTTCCTATATTTGCCCAAGTAAAGAAAAGTTATCCCTATACCTGGGTACCTGCTAGTAATGAAGAGTATGCAAAAGCTAAAACACACAGATGGATTTATAATACCCCACAGGAATATATAGAGCTGACAGGTAAAAAGATAGCAAAATATCAAGAAGCTCCAATGTTAGCAGAGCTTGTAAAACAGGGGAAATTGCCACCAATCGAAAAAAGACTTCCTGAAGAACCATTGGTAATAAATCCAATAGAAAAATCTGGTTCCTATGGTGGAGCTGTAACTACAGTTACCACATCTTCAGATGCCCAAGGACACGCCCTACATATAAACAATATGGAAGCACCCTTAAGACCAAATGTGGGATTAACTCTAGAAGAGGCGCGTCCTAGACCAAATGTTCCAAATGTAGTGAAAAATTGGGACATAGCTAGAGACCTTAAATCCATAACATTATACTTAAGAAAAGGGTTAAAATGGTCAGATGGAGAACCATTCACTGCAGATGACATAATGTTCTGGTACGAAGACATTCTTTTAAACAAAGACCTCAGTCCAACAGTAGATAGGAGATGGATGTTAGGCGGACAAGTATGGAAGTTTAGAAAGATAGATGACTATACTGTAAAGATAGAATTTGCTACTCCAAATCCAGCTATACTTTATAAACTTGCCACTTGGGGTCCTGAAGAGATGTGTCAATATCCAAAACATTATCTGATACAATTTCATCCTAAATATACAGATCCAAAAAAGTTAGATGATATGACTAAAAAGGCAGGGTTCAAATTCTGGTATGAACTCTTTTGGGAAAAAGCAAGACACGGCTGGGGTGGTCTATGCGAAATGCCAACTCTTTCTCCCTATGTGCTTAAAGAAAAGTCGCAGACACAGATAATTCTAGAGAGAAATCCCTACTATTGGAAAATAGATACTGAAGGGAAGCAATTACCTTATTTAGATAGAATCATTGTAAAGGTAGTTTCAAGCGGAGATGTATATGAGAGTATGGCTATTGCAGGTGAATTTGACTTTGCTCCAGGGATAGCTACTATAAATTATCCTGCTCTTGCCAAAAATGCGGAAAAGGGACAGTACAAAGTACTTATATACCCATATGCTAACAGAGCTGGTGGAGCTTGTGTATCTGTAAATCAAACATATAAAGATGACATGGTGCTTAGAAAAATATTCCAAGATAAAAGGTTTAGAATTGCCCTATCATTAGCTATAAACAGAGATGAGATGAATGATATTCTATTCTTTGGTAAGGGTCAGCCAACTGCCAGTACAGTCTTGCCTATATCTATGTTTTATACAAAAGGGCTAGAAAAGACTTATACTCAATATGATCCGGAAAAAGCTAATAGGCTTCTCGATAGCATCGGCTTAAAGTGGGACGCAGAACATAAATTCAGACTAAGACCTGATGGAAAGAAGTTATCACTAATCTTTGATATACCTACTGGTGCGATGGAAGGCTATGATGTTTCCGCCACTGCTGAGCTTTTAGTTAAATACTGGAGAGCGATAGGATTAGACGTTACCATAAAAAGTTCCAGTTGGGAATTATGGGACCAGAGAGTTACTGGAAATCTTCATCAGTTATCTCTAGGCGGTGGAGCTGCCTGCACAGATGATAATCTCTTTATGGCTCCTAACCATTATGTCCTCTATCACGACTGGAGTGATGGTGCCTGGGGTCCACTTTGGGTAAAATGGTATCTAACAGGTGGGAAAATTGGAGAGAAACCTCCAGAGGACATATTAAAAGTTACAAAAAAGTGGGAACAGCTTGAAGTAGCTAAATCTTTTGCAGATATGGCTCGTCTTGGTAAAGAGATATTTAGATGGAGTACCGAGCAACTATTAACCATTGGTCTAGTAGGAATGGTCCCAGGTCCCATAGTAATAAGGAAGAATTTAAGGAATTTTCCTCCGACTGGTCTTGGAGGAGGTATAGCAGGAACCGCTTGGATTGACTACTACTATACAGAAGCTATCTTTCTAGAACCTCCACTTTTTGATTGGCAAAAGTAATTCTAATTAGGGGCTCTATATAGAGCCCCTTTCCTGCTACATAAAAGGAGGAAGAGCATGTTTTTAAGTTATATCTTAAGGAGACTTCTCTATATGATTGTTACACTCTGGATAGTTTCTGTTCTAACATTCATCATAATTGAATTACCGCCTGGTGACTTTGTGACTACATATATAAATAGGCTAGTCCAAAGTGGAAGAGGTCCAGCAGATAGAGTAGCTTATGCAGCTCAGCTTAGAAAACTCTATGGGTTAGATCAACCTGAATTTATACGTTACTTAAGGTGGATAGAGCGAATAGTCTTTTATGGGGATTTTGGACAATCTCTTGCATGGAATAGACCCGTAAAAGATCTTATTTTAGAGAGACTACCCATTACACTCAGCATAGCTATACTAAGCGTAATATTTATTTACATAGTATCTATTCCAATTGGAATATATTCAGCAACACATCAATACTCTATCGGAGATTTTACCTTCTCCGCGATAAGTTTTTTAGGTATGTCTATACCTCAATTTCTATTTGCCCTTATATTAATGTATCTAGCCTATAGATATTTTAATCTAAATATTGGAAGTGTATTTTCACCTCAGTATGCAAATGCACCTTGGAGCATAGGAAAATTTCTAGATATGGTTAAACATCTTTGGATCCCTATTGTTATAGTAGCTATATCTAGCACCGCCTCAGTAATAAGAGTATTAAGAGGATGTCTGCTAGATGAGCTAAGAAAACAATATGTTATTACTGCTAGAGCTAAAGGGGTTCCTGAGAGAAAGCTTTTATGGAAATATCCGGTAAGGATAGCACTAAATCCTGTAGTAAGTACAATAGGATGGGATATACCTTGGGTAATATCTTCAGAGAGCATAGTAGGTATAGTTCTTAATCTCCCTACTTTAGGGCCACTTCTTTTACAAAGCCTTATGAGTCAAGATATGTATTTAGGGGGTAGTATTGTTCTATTACTTGCAGGCATGACAATATTTGGAACATTTATCTCAGATATGCTTCTAGCTATTCTAGACCCCAGAATAAGGTATGGGTAAAGGTGATAGCCTATGTGGAAGAGAACTAATAGAACTGGAGAGGAGATATATACTGCTAGTCAGTGGCAGCTTATATGGTGGAGGTTTAAAAAGCATAAGCTGGCTGTTTTAGGAATGCTTATACTATTCCTTTTATATGCTATAGCTATATTTGCAGAATTTTTCTGTACTCAGGATCCATTTAAAGAAGATAAAGATCGAGTATTCTTACCTCCAACTAAGATACACTTTGTAGATGAAAATGGAAAATTTCATTTTACTCCATTTGTGTATGGTCTAAAATTTGAGAGAGACCCAATTACCTGGGAGAAGGTCTATACAGAGGATAAGACAAAGAAATATCCAATAAGATTATTTGTTCGGGGGGATAAATATAAACTTTGGGGGATATTTGAATCTAATATACATCTATTTGGCATAGACGAACCTAACATTTTCTTCATCTTTGGGACAGATAATCTTGGAAGGGACCTCTATTCTAGAATTATTACAGCTTCTAGAATTTCTCTATCGGTAGGACTTATTGGAGTTTTCTTATCATTTACTCTAGGTGTTATATTAGGCGGTATATCTGGATATTATAGCGGAACAGTAGATATGGCTATCCAAAGAATTATAGATTTTCTTATCTCTTTACCCACATTACCCCTTTGGATGGCTTTAGCAGCCGCTTTACCTCCAGATTGGTCTGCAGTTAAAGTATACTTTGGTATTACTGTAATACTTTCACTTTTTGGTTGGTGCGGAACTGCAAGAACTGTTAGAGGAAAAGTTCTAGAGCTAAGAGAAGAAGATTTTGTTACTGCTGCTAGACTCGCTGGGGCTAGTGAGTCAAGAATAATATTAAGGCATATTTTACCCTCCACAGCTAGTTTGTTAATTGTTAGTATTACTATGTCTATACCTAGTATGATCTTGGGAGAAACTGCTCTAAGTTTCTTAGGATTAGGACTTCGTCCACCAGTAGTCAGCTGGGGTGTTCTTCTACAACAAGCACAAAATTTCAGGACATTAATATTACACCCATGGTTACTTATTCCGAGCTTCTTTGTAATAATTACTGTTGTCGCATTTAATTTTATGGGTGATGGCTTGAGAGATGCTATGGATCCATATAAATATTAAAAAATAGGGAGGTTATTTATGAAACCTTTAGAGGTTATTCCTTTCAAAATAGACTTGTCTGAGGAGTATCAGAAGATTGATGGATTTGGAGTAAATATAAACTCTAAATACTGGGAAAATGGAGTGCTGAAACCAGTATTAGAACTTTTAATTGATGATCTCGGGGCTAGACTCTTTAGAGTAGATGTATACGGCAAGTCCAATTGGATAGACCCTGACAATACCTTAGGCTCTTCTTCATTAAATCAAGAAAATTATAATAAGGTCTATAAGAGTAAGGACTTCGAGAATGGGTGGGGTATGATGAGATACCTAAACGAAAGGGGAACAAGCCCTTATATAACCGCTAGTGGAATAGTCCCTACTTGGATGACTAGCGATGGAAAAACTTTAAGTAAGTATGAATATTTTGCAGAGATGATGCACTCTTTTTTAGATTGGGCAAAGAGTAGAGAAGGCATAAGGTTTACACTCTTTGGACCTCTAAATGAGACAGACATAGGACCTCCAGAAGGTCCTAAGGTAGAGCCTGAAGAATTTGCTAAAGTCATTAAGATTCTAATTAATAGATTTGAAGATGGGTTAGAAGATATAAGACTTGTCTTAACTGAGCAAGGATTCTTCAATACTGACTATATAAAGTATCTAATAAATGATCCAGAGATCTCTCAAAAGATTGGTGTAATATCTATGCATATGTACTCTAATATACCAGTAGAAACACTTAAAGGATTCGTTGATACGGTAAAGAAGAGTCTTTGCAAGAATTGTAGTATCTGGATGGGAGAATACGGAGATCTAGATCAGTCTGGAGAGATAGAATGGTATGTAGCTTGGATTTCAACATTCAGGCTTTTTAATATCCTAGAGGGAGGATTTAATGGCGCTATATTTTGGGATGCCTATGACAATTATCACGATCATGATGAAGCTTGGACCATCTATGGTTTAATAAGAAGAGGGCAGAGGATATTTACCCCAAAGAAAAGATACTATTCTGCTAAGCAGATGTATAGATTTGTTAGACCAGGTTTTGTAAAAGTAAAAACTATCTTAGGATCTGATAAGCTAAGAATCTTAGCATTTACAGATGATGCCGAGAAAGAATTAACAATAGTTGGTATGAACCTTTCATCTGAAAATTTATATCTTAACGGTTTTATAGAGGGAGAGATAGAGAATAAGGTTCTGTCCTATTATAGAACTAGCGAAGAAGAAAACTGTGTAAAAGTTGAAGAACTTAAAATGAAAACTCAGAATTACCCATATAATGGTATATTTTTTGCTGTTCCACCTAAGAGTATATTTACTGTTACAACAGTAAAATGAATGGAGGGAGAAAATGAGTGTAAAGATAAGCATTATTGGTGCAGGAAGTGCAGTTTTTTCTCTTGGACTTGTTAGAGATATATGCCTCACACCAAGTCTTGAGGGAAGTACAATCAGTTTTATGGATATAAATGAAGAGAGACTAGATACAGTATATACTCTATGTAAGAGATATGCTGAAGAGCTTGGGGTTAAACTAAATCTAGAAAAAACTCTAGACCTAAGAGAGTCTCTGAGAAATGCAGACTTCGTTATAAACTCTGCGTTATCCGCCAGTCATGATAGACTTAGAGAGGGATGGTCTATAGCATTTAAGTACGGCTACAGATTTGGTGGAAGTTTTCATATAGTTCATGATGAGGCTTTCTGGATAAACTTTTATCAGTTTAGATTGTTTGAATCTATATTAGATAATATGCAAGAATTATGCCCATCCGCTTGGTATATTCAGGTTGCAAACCCAGTCCTAGCAGGTATAACTTACCTATCTAGGAAGTATAAAGGTATAAAGCTTGTAGGTCTCTGCCATGGGTTCGCTGGTATATACCATATAGCAAGTGTCCTTGGTTTAGAGAAAGAACATATAAATTTCCAGATTCCTGGAGTAAACCATTTCGTCTTTCTTACCCATTTTACCTATAAAGGGGAGAATGCCTATCCACTGCTAGATAAATGGATTGAAGAAAAGGCACAAGATTATTGGAAAACTTGTGGATATAGCGACCATATGGGACCTAAGCCAATAGATGTATATAAGAGATTTGGATTATATCCAATTGGAGATACCGCAACACCTGGTGGAGGAACTTGGCCCTGGTGGTATCACGTAGATGACGAGACAGAAAAGAGATGGAAGGAAGACCCTAAGACTTGGTATGAAGGTTATTTTGTGGGCGGGAAACAACGTGTAGAAGAAATGAACAAGTTAGCCAAAGACAGTACTGTGAAGTTAATCGAAGTTTATCCACCAAAGAGCTCGGGAGAAGTTATTATCCCTCTTATAGAATCTATAGCCCTTGATATACCAAGAATATTACAGGTAAATATACCAAACGCTGGAAAGTTTATAGAGGGAATTCCACAAGACTTTGAAGTAGAGATACCTGCACTAGTCAGTAAGAAAGGAATCCAAGGGATAAAGATTAATGGGTTACCAAAGTCAATCATTGGCCTCATACTGAGAGAAAGAGTAGCACCAGTTGAGATGGAATTATCCGCTTATATAGAGGGCAGTAAAGAAAAACTCTTGCAACTTATACTTATGGATCCATGGACAAAAAGTGAAAAACAAGCAAAAGAATTTTTAGAAGAGATTTTATCTTTACCATATCATAAAGAGATGAGAGAACACTATAGGTAGAGTAGACCTATGTATCTATTAGGGATAGATATAGGCACTACTTCAGTTAAAGTTGGCTTGATAAATGATGAAGGGGAACTTGTTTCTCTATCTATCCAGGAGTATGTAATAGAGACTTCTTCAGATAACAGAGTAGAATCTTGTGTTGATACATATTGGAATAGTTGTAAGGTTGGGATAAGAGATGTGTTAGAAAAATCTAGTATTTCTCCTGCTTCAATACTTGCAATTGGTCTATCTAGCCAGGGGGAGACCTTAGTCTGCTTGGATAAGGAAGGAAAAGTGCTAAGAAATGTGATAGTTTGGTTAGACTCAAGAGCGGTAGAAGAATCAGAGATTATTAGTAGAGAAATTCCTATTGAGCTATGGTATAGGACTACCGGATTACCTGAAGTTTCTCCAATGTGGCCTATATGCAAGATCTTATGGCTTAAAAGAAATGAGCCAGACATTTTTGACAGGACTTCAAAGTTTCTTGTGCTAAAGGACTATCTCATCTGGAAGTTAACAGGCGAATTTGTTACTGACCCTTCAGTTTCATCTTCTACAGGTTATCTAAATATTGTAAAGAAGGATTGGTGGGATGATGCGTTAAATATCTTGGGTATAGGTCGTGAAAAATTGCCTAGTATTGCGGAATCTTACGCTCCAATAGGAAAAATTAACTTAGAGATTAGTAAGGAACTTGGATTACCTTCAGGCATTCCTGTTATAAATGGGGGTATGGACCAGATGGTAGGTGCCTTAGGTGCAGGGAATATTAAACCGGGTATTATAACGGAAACTACTGGCACTGCCTTAGCTATAATAGCTACTACTGATGAACCTGTTTTTGATCCTCAAAGGAGAGTTCCATGTTCTCCTCACTGTATACCAAATAAATATATCCTTATGCCATATACAGAGACAGCTGGGATCCTTTTAAGATGGTTTAGGGATAATTTCCCCTCTATCAATGGAATAGAAGATTATGATAGGATGTTATCTCTTGCAAATCAAATACCACCTGGTTCGGATGGACTTATAGCTATCCCATATTTTAATGGAAGCTTTTGCCCAAACTTCAACCCTAATGCTAGAGGAGCATTTGTTGGTATAACTCTGAATCATAGTCGAGCTCATTTTATAAGGGCTATAGTAGAGGCGGTTTCCTTTATGCTAAGGGAGAATATAGATCTATTAAAGTCTCTCTCTATCCCTGTAGAAAAAGTAAAATCTCTAGGCGGAGCATCCAAGAGTGATATCTGGCTTCAGATAAAGTCAGATGTATTAAATCTACCAGTCGAAGTTCCCCTTTATAGTGAGGCTTCTGTCTTAGGCGCGGGGATATTAGCAGGTGTTGGATGCGGAATTTTCTTTAATTTCAAAGAAGCAGTTGAGAGGGCAGTAAAAATTATTAGAGTCTTTAAACCGGATCCCAAGGTCTCTGCTTCTTATGAAAAAGTATATCAAGATTACCTTTCTCTATATAAAAAACTGTGTAACTAAATATAAGACACAGATCTCAATGCTAAGTCGATAAAAAGGAGGTATATTTCGCTGTGAGTGATATTAAGATAAGTATAATAGGAGCTGGAGGGTCTTTTACTGTTGGATTGATACATGACTTATGCTTAACACCGAATTTATATGGATCTACTATAAGCCTTATGGATATAAATGAAGAGCGATTAAATTCAGCATATAACATCTGTGAAAGCTATATTGAGGAAATGGGCGCTAATTTTAAAATTGAGAAGACTACTGATCGCAGAAAGTCTCTTAAAAATGCCGATTTTGTTATCACTACAGCGCTGATCGACGGACCACGGAGGCTTAGAGAGGGATGGACTATAGCAGAAAAGCATGGGGTAAAGTGGGGAGGAAGTTATCATATTCTATACGATGAACCATTCTGGTTGAATTACTATCAGTTGAAATTGTTTGAAAGCATCACTGAAGATATGCTTGAAATTTGTCCTAATGCATGGCACTTATTAGTTTCAAATCCTGTATTAGCTGGCACAACCCATCTCTATCGAAAGTACCCTAATATAAAGTTAGTTGGTCTTTGCCATGGTTTTGCTGGAGTTTACGAAATTGCTAATGTATTAGGTCTTGAAAGGGAGTATATGACTTTTGAGATAGCAGGTGTGAATCATTTTATATGGCTTACTCATGCATATTACAAAGGACAGGACATATTCCCTATGATAGATGAGTGGCTCAAGACCAAGGCAGAAGAATATTGGAAGACCCATCCGGAAGGCACGTTAGGCAAGAAGAAAATGGATTTATATCGTAAGTTGGGAGCTATTCCGATTGGTGATACCGCTAGTATAACTGGTGCTTCATGGCCATGGTGGTACCATTCTGACAAGAGTGTTGAAAAACGATGGGGTACTGATTCAAGGGAGTGGTGGTGGGAATATGTTGACTATATTTCTAATACTCCTAATAGATTGAAGGTCGTAGCGGAGGATCAGTCTATAAAGATTGCTGAAGCATTTCAGTTAGATACGAAAGAGCTTACTGGTGAGCCAATGGTACCTATTATAGAATCTATTACCTGTGATATTCCTAGAATAATTATTGTTAATATACAAAATGACGGTGAATATGTACCTGGAATTCCAAAAGACTTTGAAGTTGAAATCCCTGCCCTCGTGAGTAAGCGTGGTATCGAGGGGATCAGGACTAAAGGATTGCCTAAGCCTATAATTGCCCATATTTTAAGGGATAGGGTTGCCCCTGTAGAAATTGAACTTGAAGCTTTCAATAAAGGAAGTCGTGAGTTATTAGTTCAGTTGGTTTTAACAGACAAATGGATAACATCCGTAGAACAAGCAAATAAACTTATAGATGACATATTTTCTCTTCCATATCATAAAGAGCTACGAGAACACTATAAATAAATTTGCCTATATAACTATATACATATAGGCATAAGTGCAGCATTTTTGCCAGGAACTATAGAACAAGGCATATACCTATATGCTGACTACCCTGAATTGGTTGAGCGTTGGGCAAAAGTACGTGATAAAGCTACTTTACAGTGGATAGAAGCAGTAGCAGATCCAAATGATTCTCCAGTAGCTATTATATGGAACGATATAGCCTTTAAAAACAACCTAATATATCCGTTGTGGCTATTAGAAAAACTCTTATTTCCCTCTATCTACGAATTCTGCCAGTTACTCCATTCAAAAGGGATAAAGGTTATATTTCATTCCGATGGGAATGTAAATAGAGCCTTAAATGCTCTTGTAGAGTGTGGCATAGATGGTTTTAATCCTCTAGAGACATCAGCTGGAATGGACTATAGAACATTTAAAGAGGAATACGGGGATAGGATAACTTTGGTAGGAGGCTTAGATGCTGTAGAGATTCTTTCATTTGCAACGCCAGAAATAGTTGCTGCAAAAACAAGAGAATATTTAGAAATAGCAGGAAAAAGAGGAGGATTAATAGCAGCCTCTTCTTCTGGTCAGTTGGACAATAGCATGCCATTCGAGAATATATTGGTTTATTTTGAAACTATCTGGAATTGGCATTATTAGTTAATACGAAAAAATCTAATATCTGAATTTATCAAAATAACATTAATTCTTAATGCAATTCGTCTACTTTTATTTTTTTAAAGTTTGCTTTGAATATTGACAAGTAAATTTACTAAAAATATAATATGTATAATAAAATTTAAAGTGGAGGTGCAATTAGTGAAAAAGATATGGAATAAGGATTTAACGTTTCTATTGATAGGCCAATCTATTTCAAGACTAGGAGATAGTGCTCATCATATAGCTCTTATGTGGTTTATACTTGAAAAAACAGGTTCCAGTGCTATTATGGGGACACTTTCTGCCCTTGCCTATATCCCTTCTTTGGTGCTAGGACCATTTGCGGGTGTAATTGTAGACAGATACTCAAGAAAAAGGATTATATTTCTAACTGACCTCATAAGAGGTCTTATAGTCTCTCTTCTAGTTTTATTTTATTTTACAAATGGTTTAAGCATATCCGAAATCTTTATTCTTACTGTTCTTTTAGGTGTCTGCTCAGCTTTCTTTAATCCATGTATCCCATCTTCAATCCCTGAGATGGTGGATAAAGAAGACCTCCCTAGAGCAAATTCTCTATTTTCTATAGCTGGTAGGGTTACAGAGATAATAGGACCATCAGTAGGTGGAATGCTCTATAAATTTATAGGAGCTGGTCTACTATTCGCATTCAACTCATTCTCCTTCTTTATAGCCTCTATATTTACGGTATTTACCAAAATACCGCAGAGATATAAAGAAGGAAAGATAAATTTCATTGGAGATATAGGAGAGGTATCGAAGAGATTAAAAGAAGATAAGAACTTAATGACGTTAGGCATAACCGCAGCGGTGCTTAATTTCTTTTATGTTCCATTCTTTATACTCCTTCCAGTTTATATAAAAAACTATCTACATCTTGATGCCTCTGTATACGGTTTTGTCCTTGGAGCAGGAGGTATAGGGAGCCTTCTTGGTCTCCTTATTACTTCTGCTATCTCTCCTTCTGGAGACAAAAAGTATAATATGTTTAAGTTTTCACTTATGGGGCAAGGTATCGCTATTGGTTTTCTTGCTCTTCCATTGAGTAGTTTTCAACTCATTGGACTCTTTTTCATTATTCAACTTCTAAACATATTCGTTAATATATACATAAATGCTACTCTTCAGCTAATGGTCCCTAGTGAAGAAAGGGGCAGATTTTTTGGGCTTTTGGGACTCTTTGTAGGTGGGTTACAACCAATTTCTATGAGTCTATCAGGTATCATTGCCGAATTTGTAAGAATACCTATAATATTTACATTTTGTACAGTCGTTATATTATTTACAAGCTGGAAAATAATTTCTCTAAAGGGACTAAAGGAACTATTCATAGTTAAAGAGGAAAAGAAGGAAGAGGAAGTCTTAATATCTAACCCCTAATTTAATCCATTTAGTAGGATTATTCTTTAGTATCTCATAAGCAGATAAAACCTCATCAAATAGAACTGTATGTAAAAAACCATCTACGTCCAAAAGTTTTTTCCTAAATAGGTCTATCACGGTATCATAGATTCTCTCTCTATCCCATCTAGGAAAATCTCTATAGGGTTCGCTCTCCACACGAATACCTGAAATCATATTATGCCTATTTATATGCCACTCTTCTCCTAAATCTAATCCTAAAGCCTCTCCATGATATAAGGAAGTAGTTACTATGGTTCCCCCATACCTTGTTCCCCTTATAGCTTGGTGTAAGGCTCTATAAGAACCGCTTGTCTCTATGCTAATATCAACACCTTTTTTATCAGTAGCCAGCTTTATCTCCAATCCTACATCAATATCAGTGTCCAAAGTCAAATCTGCACCAAACTTTCTTGCTAGATTTCTCCTCTCTTCTATCGGGTCTATAGCTACTACAAATGTGGCACCATTCAATCTTGCCATCTGGACAGTCAAAAGTCCAATAGCTCCTAACCCAAAGACAGCCACCCTGTCTCCGAGAGAAAATCTCCCTTCTCTAACGGACATTAATGCTACGGTAGCCGGATCTATACAGAGGACCTCTTCATCGGTCAAACCTTCGGGTATACGATTTACACGACTAGCGTCTACAGTATGTGTCTCTCTTATAGGAAGATAACCCCATACCCTATCACCCATATTGAATCCCTTCACATCTTTTCCTACATCAACTATCCTTCCTATGGTAATATTGCCAAGGTGAAAAGGAAAAAGCGAAGACCTGCCTTCTCTAGGAATAAATAGTTCTAATTCTTTATCCCACTCTTTATCTACATTTGGAACCTTACCTAAGAAGAAAGATAGATGTGTTCCATGTTTTTCTGCAGAGATTTCGCTCTTTATCCTGACCTCATTAGGTCTTAGTTCACTTTCTTCGTAATCCATTAAAACTGCCCTACCAGGTTCTATAGCAATTAACTCTCTCATATCAATATCCTCCCTTCATTGGCTTATATACTCTTATATACCCTTGGGTATCTATAAGATAGTAATTATCATACATAGCCTGCTTCATCTCTTTTGTCCACCGATCAGAATCGGTCCAATGATCGTAGTAAAGGTTAAATTCTAACATAATTAGATCGAATTTCCTCTCTCTAATATCCTTGACTATCTTTTCTTGGTCCCAAAGTCCTTGGTAGTAAAGTTGTGTAAATATAAACGGATCAAAGTATATATCCCTATTATGAGCTGGTAAAATCCCTAAGTTCTCTGCCAAAATAAGCCCTTTTGATTCTTCCACATATTCATCAAGAGCGGTTGGAGGAGGGGAAGGTCTCCAACCCCAACTTAAGGTATTAGGACCATAGTAATAGTTAGCCAACTGAAGCAGTACCAATAAGGAAAATCCGATAAGGACAAGCTGATTCTTTCTCTTAAGAGCTTCACCTATAAGTATTCCCACTATCATCCCCATTATACCCACAGGTTCTATAAGATAGTTGAGCATAGAACCGACTTTACCAACAGTAAGCTGGACCAAAAAGGCAGAAATAAAGTATAAGCTTATTATTCTCTTCTTACTATCCCATAACCAGATGATAGAGGTAATTAAGCTTACTATTATAAAAGTAGTATAGGTAAACAGTTCCTTTGACATAAAAAACCAGAGCTGTCTTATTGTAAATATATTGTTATTATACTTTACCACGTGCAGATAAAACTGCCCTTTTGTTATGACTGTAAGAACTAAAAAGGCAAAAGCACCATAGAGAGCGGTATAACCTATGAGCCTACCACCAGTCTTTCTATCCTTTGTCAGAAGATATATGTATGCCCCAGCAGTTCCAGCAATCATAGATTGTCTCGTATATAGAGCAAGGAGGAAAAACAGTATGCACCATTTCAATTTCTTATAGTCATCCTCATACCTTATGACCCAATATATACCTAGCATATTGAAGAATATAGAAAGTGTATCTATCCGCATATATATTCCCCATACATAGATGTAATCTATGGCTAGATAGAATAGGGCGCTCAAAAATGAAATAATCTTATTCCCTGTAAAGAATAAAACAATTTTATAGATTATATAAGCAGTGGCTAGAACAGCTAGAAATGCAATAGTCCTACCTGTAGCAAAGGATATACCAAATATGGGGACTAACAGAAGTGAGAGTAGGTTGAACACGGGGGGATAGTTTCCAATGATATATGGCGGAGAATTTATATCTTTATAGTAATTTCTCCCCTGAAGTAGATATCTTACTTGATTGAGAATAGGACCTTCTCCATAGTCTAATGGCTGTGGATATTTAATAGCGCAGATGGCTCTGTAGATATAAGAATAAGCTATCGAACCCATACAGATAGTAGAGATACCAAGGACTATAAAAAGAAGTATCTTACCATATGGAATACTCTTAATCACTCTATCACCCCTACGAGCTTTTATTTTTTACATTATAATACAATATTAAATTATGTTAGAATAAAAATATATCAATAAATGGAGGAAGACAAATGGAACATCTAAAGCAAGCTATAGAATTTATCAGTTCTTCTAACAGTATAGTAGCATTTACTGGTGCAGGTGCATCCACTGAAAGTAATATACCTGATTTCAGATCAGATAAAGGATTATATAAGAAGGAAAAAGAAGAGTACGGATATCCTCCTGAAGTAATGCTAAGTCATAGCTTCTTTGTAAAGCATCCTGATAAGTTTTATGCATTTTACAGACGAGAGATAATACATAAGGATGCTCAGCCTAACCCCTGTCATATAGCACTAGCAAGATTAGAAGAAATAGGAAAACTTAAGGCTGTCATAACCCAAAATATAGATGGTTTACATCAAAAGGCAGGTTCTAAGAATGTCCTAGAACTTCATGGTTCTATATATAGAAACTACTGTATCTCCTGCAAGAAATTTTTCGACTTAGATTATATTGTGAACAGTAAAGATCTTGTCCCTAAGTGTGATAAATGTGGTAGTATTATAAAACCCGATGTCGTTCTATACGAAGAACCTCTTGACCCTTACATCATAGATGACTCTATAACATATATAAGTGAGGCAGACTGCCTAATAGTCATAGGGACAAGCCTAGTAGTATATCCTGCGGCTGGTCTTATAGAATACTATAAGGGAAATAAGTTAATAATTATAAACAAAACACCTACTCCATATGACTGGAAGGCAAATGTAATAATAAGAGATAATGCTGGTTCTATACTAAAAAAGATACTAGAAGAGCTAGGACTATGGAAATAAAAAAGACGGGGCTTTACCCCGTCTTAAATTTAACTAAAATACCTGAGTTCCTACTGCTACAGAGAGGGCGTCTAAAGCCTTCATATAGTTATAGACACTAGACTTATAGTTATTCTCTGTGCTAATAAGAGAAGCCTCTGTACTCATAAGTTGGAGTTTAGTTATTGTTCCTACTTTAAGTCTAGTGTTATCTATCTCTAGGTTCTTTCTTGCTAAAGCCAGATTCTTTTCTTGTAGTTTTACCTGACTCAATGCGTTAAGGACATTCTGATAAGCGGTGTTTATAGATAGGTCAAGATTATCTAATAACTGTTTTAGAGAGTCTTGAGCACTTTCTAGAGCAAGCTGAGCACTTCTTATCTGACTCTGAGGTGTATACTCGTTATTAACCAAATCATACTGAAGCTTAGCAAGTTCATAGTTATTCTTAGCCTGAACTACAGTAGGAAGATTATTCTGTGCCTGCTTCTTTAAGGCTTCTATATCAATCTTTACTTCCTTAAAGCTTGGCTCTACTAAAACAACAGGGGTAGAGGTGTCCATTCCTATAGAGAGTAATAACTTATCAGTTGCAGACTTTAGATTCGCCTCGGCAGAAGTTACTGCATTCTGAGCGGATACAACATTATTTTCTGCCTGTAGGACGTCTGTATCTGTGGCATTACCCAAAGACCTTCTTGTTTTTACTGCTTTAAGGTTCTCATTTGCCACTTCTAGCTGTTTTTTTGCCAGATTTAACTGATTCTGAGCTTCTAATACAGCAAAATAATTGCTTCTCACTGTTTGAGTAACCTGAAGTCTTACATAGTTATACTGAGCCTGAGCATAAGAAAAATTGTTTCTAGCCTGTGTTAATGCTACTATAAGTGTAGTAGGGTCACCTTCCTTCTCTAAGAGTGACTGCTTTGCATCTTCAAGGTTTCTCTTAGCATCTATTACACTCTGATTCTGCTTTAACCCTAGTTCTATAGCAGACTCCATAGTAAGCTGAACAGCATCTTTCCCATAGACAACATTACTTACTAGTAATAGGGCAATTACTAGTAAAACAGAATACTTCCTTAAATTCATTTAGTTCTCACTCCTTTCCCAAGATTATATTCATTTGTAGTAAAGCTATATTATAATCAGCTATTGCCTTATCCAATTCCAGCTGAGCTTGAGCTCTTTGAAGCTGAGCAAGTTCTAAATCTAATTGGGTAATTAGTCCTAGATTAAGCCTTATCTCTTGATTCTTTACCAACAGCTCCTTTTGTTGCAAATTAAGTTGAGCCCTTTCTATATTAGCCATAGCCTGCATAACAGTATTATAATACTGTCTGATGCTTAGTTCTACACTTTTCTTGGTGTTTTCTAAGTTAACCTTAGCTTGATCTAGAAGAAGAGACGCCTGTTTTATACTCTCATTCCTGCTACCACCATCGATAATAGGAATGCTTACCGTAAAAGCTATACCCCAATCGGGATTAGAATTTCCAGAGGTCTCTTTTAGAGGGAGAGAATAGGAAAGGCTTAGTTGGTAATTCTGATTATCTATACCCATTTTAAGACTCTGTCCGTTTACAGAATAAGTTCCACTTAGCCCTAGAGTTATGTTAGACTTAGTTGCGTCTCTATAGCTTCTCTCAGCCTCTAATAGACTATATCCAGCATTTTTTATATCTAGATTATTCTCTAAAGCCTCTCTTATAAGTTCATCTAGCGAGAGGTCCAATTTATTATATGTTATATCCTCTTGGAAAATAACGTCTCTATATGGGATACCTAAAGTATTAAATAAGGTAAGCATTGCAATCTTAAGATTATTCTTCGCCGACTCATAAGAGATCTGACTGCTCTTAAAACTTAACTGTGCATCCATAAAGCTATTTTCAGTTATAGCCTTACGTGAAAACTGGTCCTGTGCTATCTTAAGCTGTTTCTCTGCTAAAGAGAGGCTCTTCTGGGCTATCTCTAATTGCCTCTGTGCAAAGAGCACATCAAAAAACTGCTTGGTTATCTTAAGCCTTAGATTTCTCAAACCATTTATATAGTTGTTTTTAGCCTTGTAATAATTTAACCTTGCACTTAATAAAGAAGTCCCTGCAGGAGAGTCCTCACTAAGATTATAAGTCAGAGACAAATTAAGAGATGGCTGATCAATTGTAGTGGTAACTGTTGTCCCCGAGACTGTTGCTGTGCTTTCCCCCCTTGAATACCCAAGGCTACTATTGAGCCTCGGAGTAGTAAATAAAGATTCTGCCTGTCTTAACTTTGACCCAGCACTGTCTAACTGATCCTTAAGTATTTTTAACTCAGGTGCATTATCAATAATACTAAGAACGTCATTAAGCCTCCATATCTCCTCTGCTAATACTAATTTAGGTAACAAAGAAAACAGAATCAAAAAAATCGCTATCTTTCTCATTAGATATAATCCCCACTAGTAGAAAATTGTCTTGGCCTTTCTTCTAACTCTACCTTCACATCAAATTTAGTATTCTTCCTTATAACATTCAGTAATATCTGATTCTTTTTAGACCTAAGAATCTTTAAGAACAAGGTATTCCAGTTCTCTACCCTTTCACCATCGACCCCTACTATGATATCTCCAACTTGAAGCTTAGCCTTATCTGCAGGACTTGACTTAATTATCTCCCCTATAATTACCCCATAATCCACAGGAAGATTATAATAGTAAGCTATCCTCCTATTTAAAGTCTCACCTCCTATTCCCAACCAAGGATGACTTGCATATCCCTTCCTCATTATATCCTCTGCAATCTTTTTGGCAGTATTGCTTGGAATAGCAAATCCTATACCCTGAGCTCCTTGATATATAGCGGTATTAATGCCTATAACTTCTCCACTGCTATTGACTAATGCTCCACCACTATTACCAGGGTTTATAGCAGCATCTGTCTGTATAAGACTTTCTATAAGAGCCCCTCTATCTGTCTGAATACTCCTATCTAGGGCGCTTACTATACCAGCAGTTACAGTCTTACCAAGTCCAAAGGGATTACCTATAGCTATGGCAATCTGACCTACCTTGAGCCTATTAGAATCTGCAAGCTTTGCATAGGGCAAATTATCCGCATCTACTTTTATTACCGCTAGATCTGTAAAAGGATCTCTACCAATAAGCCTCCCATCCAAAGTCTTCCCATCCCCTAGAGTAACTTTTATACTTCTTGCTCCTTCTATTACATGGTTGTTGGTAATTATATAGCCATCTTTACTTATTATCACACCTGATCCTGCTCCTTCAGTTGGTACTGCCTGAAAGAAGTACTGGACTATACTTATAGTACTTATATTTACTACACTCGGACCTACTTTTTCAGCTACATCCACATAGACATTTTCGGCATTTGCTAAGTAAGTAGGCTGAGCTACTGCATTATTCACTTTCAGTATACTATTCCCCAAATATCCTATAATAAGTCCCCCTAAAAAAGAGATAATTACTATCAACGTTATTGTCTTACGCATATTCTTATTCCTCCCTTACTATTTAAGCCTTTTTATAATCTTCTCTATTATATCTCTTTCTATAACTCCTATTATCAAGAAGTTCTTTCTATTATAAGTCCATGCAAAGCCACTCATCCCATCAAACTGCCAATAGGAATACCTTATCCCATCAGTAGTAATCTTTCTAACAGATGGAGGCATAGGAGGAAGATCGTAGAGATCAAAGAACATAATGTTGTTTATACCATCAGAAAAGTGATATGCTATACCACCAGGAACTTCTTTTATGCTTATACACTCATACCCTCTCTCCTGAAGGGGAGAAAGATTTACTAAAATAGTATCCCTTTTTCTATTTTCTTCTAATGAAATAAACCTTTCCCTACGCTCTACTATTCTAAAATCCTTCCTTGGCTTGATCCATATAAATAGTCTCTCATTAGGTACAGAATTGAAATCTATATCTGTATAAAAGGAATATTCCTGAAGTTTACCGTCAGGAGAGTATCTCTCCCTTTTAAGAATAAGATTGGTCTGATTGTCAACCCAAAAGACAAGTAAGACATTCCTACTATTTTTAGGAGATATATATACTTTGGTTACATCTCTTCCTAAGAATTTATCAGGCTGACTAGTTATATCATAATTCTTGACTATAAGTTCTAGCAGTTTGCTATGTATATCTCTATGAGGCGGATCATAGAGAGAAGGACCCACAGTCACTAAGTTCTTAGTAGGCTGATAATAGTAACTATTACGCCCATCATCTATTAATAGATCTCCAGCTAGGAATGAGGGGAATAGATATTCCCTTCTGAATTTGCCTGTTGCAAGGGCAAAGACCTTACTTACAGTAAGGTTAAGTCTTCCCTTCATATACATTCCACTAGTTTCAGTAGCAACAAAGCTTATCTTTCCCTCTGCATCCCAAGCATTACTTAGGATTTCTATAGGACTTCTTTCATTAGCAAATATCGAAAATACTGTCGATAGTAGTATTAAAAGAGATAAGGGTATCAAAAATTTTTTCATCTAGAGCTTTCTCCTAGAGAACTCACAGATACAATTAAACCAGGATTATTCCTGCCTATATGTCCGCTGTAGGTTTCCATATATTCCTGAATGTATGTATTTAAAACAGGAGTAGGCTTTAGATTTATATCCTCACTAGGAAGATCTCTAAAGATCATTAAAAAGAGCATCAGTCCACAGATAGCAAATCCTATTGCTAACTTTAACCCGAAAGAAAACTTTCTCCTTTTACTTTCCTTTTCTATCCTATCTATAATCTGAGACTCAAAATAGGGACCAACTTCAAGTATTGGAAAAGCTCCCATTAATCTATGAATCTTCTCTATATTTTCGAGTTCTATAGCGCAACTCCTGCAACTTTTAAGGTGTTCCTTTACTTTGATGCTCTTATCAATAGGAAGTTCCCCATCAAAATATGCTGAAAGTAATCTTTTTACCTCGTTACACCTCACTTTTTTCTGTTACCTCCTCTATAGTCTTGAGGTCTTTCAAAAGCGACTTAAGCTTCATCCTTGCTCTATGCAGTCTTGACTCTACTGTGCCTATAGGTATATTCAACATCTCGCTTATCTCTTGATAAGAGAGGTCTTCAAATTCTCTAAGTATAAAGACCATCCTAAGGTCCTCAGGTAATCTTGATACCGCATTCTTTATCTTCTCCTGTATCTCCAACCTTTCTACAGTCTCCTCAGGACTATAATAACTACTCTGAGGAATAGTTAACCATACCCCTTCTTCTAAATTCTCTTCTCTATTTGACTTTTCTCTAACCTTATCCATACATAAATTTATAGCTATCTTTGACAACCATGTAGAAAACTTGCTCTCTCCTTTAAACTTCTTGATATTTAAGAAGGCTTTTACAAAGGTCTCCTGTGCTATATCTTCTGCATCTTCTGCTCTACCTAGAGTCCTATAAACGAGATTTAGTACATACCTCTCATATCTCTTAACTAGCTCACTAAATGCTAATACATCTCCTTTTTTGGCTCTCTCAACTAGTAATTCTTCCTTTTCTTCCATATCCAAACAACCTTCCTCGTTTGACCTCTAATTTAAATGACGTATCAAATTAAGAAAATATTCCACACCAACTGACAGAAATATTATACACTAATAAGCATAATATGTGATAATATTAAAGACAACAATAAAATAAAGAAGGAGGGATAATTTTATGGAGATTGAAAAGACATTTTATGGATTGACAAGAGATGGTATTCCTATTTATCAGTATTCTTTAACAAATGACAATGGTATTATGATGAAGATCATCCCCTATGGATGCACTATAACTGAACTGTGGGTGCCTGATAAGAACGGAGAACTGGCAGATATCGTTCTTGGATTTGATACTATAAGTGAGTATGAAAACAATACTCCATACCTTGGATGCATTGTCGGACGTTATGGAAATCGTATAGCCAAAGGAAGATTCACTATTGACGGTATAACTTATCAATTAGCTTTAAACGAGTCAGGAAAACCTAACCACCTACATGGAGGGCTCAAGAGTTTTAGAGATGTGGTCTTTAAAGCGATACCTATGAAAACTCCTTATGGTCCCAGTCTCAGAATGAAATATTTAAGTCATGATGGTGAAGAAGGTTATCCAGGTAACTTAGATGTAACTGTAACCTACACACTTACAAATAAGAATGAGCTTAAGATAGATTACGTTGCTACTACCGATAAGCCCACTATACTCAATCTAACAAATCATACATACTTTAACTTGGCAGGAGAAGGCTCAGGAACAATCTTAGAACACGAACTTCTTCTTAATGCTGATTATTATACCCCTGCAGATGAAAACCTAATACCTACAGGAGAGATAGCACCAGTAAGGGGAACCGGTATAGACTTTACAGAACCTAGAAAGATAGGGGAAAGGATAGAACAGTACAAGGATTACCCATTTGGTGGATATGACCATAACTTCCTTATAAACAAAAAAGAAGGAGAATTAGCCTTTGCAGGAAGACTAAGAGAGTATAATAGCGGAAGAGAGATGGAAGTATACACAACAGAGCCTGCAATAGTTTTATACACAGGTAATTGGCTAGATATAAAAGGAAAGGGTGGAAAATACTATACTAAATATTCAGGACTATGTCTTGAGACGCAACACTGCCCCGACTCTCCAAATCATCCTAATTTCCCAAATACCATCCTAAGACCTGGAGAAATATTCACATCTACAACAATATACAGGTTCGGAGTAATGTCAAAGTAGGATGTAAATCTCTTACCGCTTAGATGTGACGGTAATACCATAAGATATAGAGAAATAGAGAGATAAACTTACTCACCCTCTTTGAAAATCTCTAGCAATTTCGTAAAAAATCAGTTATAATTTGAGGGTAACCTATTGACAAAATATAAATTTAGTGGTAATAAGGAATAGTAGAGAATTATTAAAATGAAAGGGGGTGAGTAAGATGACAAAAGCCGATCTTGTAGATGTAGTTGCTCAGAAGGTGGGACAGACTAAGAAGCTTACTGCTCAAGTTATAGACCAAACCTTGGATGCTATAGCTGAAGCCCTAAAGAAGGGTGAAAAAGTTCAGCTTATAGGATTTGGAAGCTTTGAAGTAAGAAAGAGAGCAGCAAGGAAAGGGATCAATCCCAGAACAAGAAAGCCTATAAACATTCCAGCCAAGTCTGTACCAGTATTTAGACCCGGGAAAGAGCTTAGAGAAGCAGTAAAGTAATGAACTATAAAGACAAGGGGAGACGATAGATGTCTCCCCTTGTCTTATGTTATAATAGAACTATGGAATTTATAAGTCCCACAAAGGGAAGACTCACTTTTGACGAGATGTTTAAAGAAATTATATCGTTTATTAGGGAGGAACCTAAGGATTCTTACCATCTCATAGTTGGTACAGACTCGCTCCCTGGAGAAGAGGTATATTTTGTTACTGCTGTAATTATTCATAGGATAGGCAGTGGTGGAAGATATTTTTATAGAAAAATCACCAACAAACACATAAAATCCCTAAGACAAAGGATATTTTACGAAGCTACTCTAAGTCTAGAGACTGCAAGTCTAATAACTTCTCAGTTAGCTAAAAATGGAGTCTCTGAACTTCCTATTGAGATACACGTTGATATAGGGACAAAAGGAGAGACAAGACAATTAATAAAAGAAGTAGTAGGGATGATTACGTCGAGTGGATACTCTGCAAAGATAAAACCAGAATCTTTTGGTGCTAGTAAAGTCGCTGACAAACACTCTAAATAAGGAGGAGAAAGATGAGAGGAAGCAATAGAGAGATACGGATAAAAGAAGAAAGGATAAAGAAGCTTCTGGAAGAGAATAATTCTAATGGGCTTCTTATAAGTCTAAAGTATAACTTTGCATGGGCAACAGGTGGAAGATATAACCATGTCGGGCTTATCACCGAGTTGGGTCCAACAAGTCTGCTTATAACTAAGACCAATTCATATATTATAGCTAACTCAATAGAAGCTCCAAGAATAGAAAAAGAAGAAGTTGGTGCTTTAGGACATTATGAATTTGTTGTCTTCCCTTGGTATGACCCAGACGAAAAATTAAAGATAGTTGAAAAGATCACTGGAGGCAATTTTATTACCGATGCACCTTTTGGTAATGCAAGAGTAGTTAATCTATATCCACTTAGATACCCATTAGTAGAAGAAGAGGTTGAAAGGATAAAATCGCTCGGTAAGTCTGCTAGCCTATGTATGGAAGAAGTCTGCAAATCGATAAAGCCAGGACAGACAGAGCTAGAGATAGCGGGTATGATGGCAGAAAACTTACTCTCTAAAGGGATGTATCCTAGCGTTCTTTTAGTAGCTGCCGACGAAAGGATTTCTAATTTTAGACATCCTATCCCTACAGAGAATAAGGTATCACGTTATGCTATGGTAGTCATATGTGCAATGAAAGATGGAATACAAATAGCTGTAACTAGACTCGTACATTTCGGGAAGATAGATATAGAGTTGAGAAAGAAGCATAACGCAGTGGTAAGGGTTGACTCTGTCCTTATACATAACACAAGGGTAGGAAATAGATGGAGTGACATACTAGAAAAAGCCATAAAGACATATGAAGAAGTCGGATATCCTGAAGAGTGGAAAAAACACCATCAGGGTGGACCTACCGGGTATCAGAGTAGAGAGTTTACAGTAAACCCAAAGACTCAAGGTTCTGTTGGAAAGTGGCAACCAATTGCTTGGAATCCTTCTATAACGGGAACTAAATCTGAAGATACCATCCTAGTTGGTGAAGAATCCCCAGAGATAATAACCCCAACCTTTGACTGGCCAATGATAGATGTAGAAATAGAGGGAATAATCTATAGAAGACCCGATATATTGGAGAGATGAAGATGAAGGCATTTATTATGGCAGCTGGTGAAGGAACTAGACTTCGCCCCCTCACTTATATAAGACCAAAACCCCTAGTCCCATTGGGCAATAGACCTATAATTACTAGAATCATATCTCTTCTAAAGACTAATGGAATTACAGATATTATAATAAATCTACACTATAAGAAAGAAAAGATAAAAGAGACCCTAGGTGATGGTAAGGATTTTGGAGTAAATATAGTATATTCAGAAGAAGAAGTTCTACTAGGTACAGCTGGAGGAGTAAAAAGAGTTGAAGATATACTCCCCGATACATTTGTAGTTATAAGTGGTGATATAGCAACTGATATAAATATCGGGGAGATGATAGCTTTTCACCAAAAGAAAAATGCCTTAATTACACTTGCTGTTACCATAGTGGATGACCCAACAAAGTATGGTGTTGTCTCACTAAATAGCGATGGGAAGATACAAAAATTTTTAGAGAAACCATCAAGGGACAAAGTATTCAGCCCTATTGTTAACGCAGGTATATATGTATTAGAAAAAGAAGTTCTAAAAGAAATTCCACAGGGGACATTCTATGATTTTGGTAAACAACTCTTCCCTAATCTTATGGAAAAGCAGGCACCTCTGTATGGTTATCTCTCTAGTGGCTACTGGATGGATATAGGTAGCATAGCTGACTATAAAAAAGTCCACAATGATATAGGTGACGGTAAATTACAGATCCCTCATTATGGAGAACTATTTACAGATAATGTAAGGATAGGACTTGGAACATATGTAAATAAGGCAAAGTTTTTTGGAAGCGTCTTTATTGGTAATGGGGTAGAAATTGAAGAAGGGGTAACCATCGTAGGACCTTCATTTATAGGGGATTCTGTAAAAATAGAAAAGGATTCAAGGATAGAAGGTTCTATCATCTGGAATAATGTCCATATTGAAGAGTCCGCTACGATAATTAGGTCTGTAATTGGCGATAATACAAGGGTACTAAAAGAGAGTTATATAGTTGATGGTGTATACTGTAAAATCCCTAGAGAGGTTATAGATAATTGAGGGTATTAATAACTGGGTCTTCTGGTCAATTGGGTAAGGCAGTAGTAGAAGTATTTTTTAAAAATGGTGCAGAAGTATATCCTATACCACATTCTAGGTTAGACATTACCAACAGGCAGGCAGTAGAAGATATTATAAGGGCTTATTTACCTGAGATAGTTATAAACTGTTCTGCTTTTACAGATGTAGACAAGTGTGAAGAGGAGAAGGATAAGGCATACAGGGTCAATGCACTGGGACCTAAAAATCTGGCAATAGTTACCGAAAAGTATAATATACATCTCATACATATAAGTACTGACTATGTATTTGACGGGGAGAAAAATACCCCATACGTTGAGTTTGACAATACCAATCCTATAAATACTTACGGTAAGAGTAAATTAGAGGGAGAACATTTCTTAGAGAGATTTACAAAAAGATACACTATCGTAAGAACAAGTTGGCTTTATGGAGATGGGAATAATTTTGTAAGAAAGATAATAGAAAGAGCTAGAAAAGGCGATGTCCTTAGAGTTGTAGATGATCAATTTGGCTCTCCAACGTATACCTATGATGTTGCCAAGGCACTTTTAAGTATCGCAAAAGAAGGAGTTTATGGCTTATATCACTGTGCAAATAAAGGAGTAGTATCTAGATTTGAAGAAGCTAAATTCATCTTGGAATTTCTAGGACTAAATGCAGAAGTTCTTCCTGTAAAGAGCGGGGACTATCAGACATTAGCAAAAAGACCTAGATATACTCCGTTAGAGAATTATCTCTTAGAATTGGAAGGAATTTTTTATGCTAGAGACTGGAGATCAGCAATGGAAGAGTTTTTAAGGGGGGAAGATATATGAAGATACTTTTAGTAAATCCACCGATGGCAAGCTACTACCACAGACTTGGTCTAAAATATCCACCACTGGGAGTTGGATATATAGCTGGAGCTTTACAAAAGGAAGGATATACTGTAAGAGTTATTGACCTAAACGTGGATTCAATAAAGATTAACAATATTCCTTATCAAGACTTTGACATAGTAGGAATCTCTACTGATACCACCAGGTATCCTATAGCCCTTAGTATTGCTAGATATGCAAAGGCTAAAGGGTGTAAAGTAGTTATAGGAGGACCACATACGACATTTTTAGATAGAGAAACTCTAGAGACAGGGTTTATAGACTATGTAGTTAGAGGAGAAGGAGAGCTTATAATATTAGATCTAGTAAGAGCCTTGGAAGGGAAAAAGGATATAAGAGAAGTAAAGGGAATATCTTACATAAAGGATGGGGAATTCGTGAGAAATCCCAATTCAGAATTAATAAGAGACCTAGACTCTCTTCCTTTCCCTGCAAGAAATCTTCTTCCCATGGACAAATACACTGCAAAACTAGAAGGGACTTATGCTACATCACTTGTAACCTCTAGAGGATGTCCATTCAACTGTAGCTTCTGTTCTGCCTCTGCCTTTTCTGGAATAGAGTGGAGAAGTAGGAGTGTAAAGAACATAATAGAAGAGTTAGAAATTCTCTATAAAAAGTATGGATACAAGGCAGTAGCTTTCTTTGACGATAATTTTACTCTAAACCCTAATAGAGTTATAGAACTATGTGAAGAGATACTCAGGCGTGGATGGAGATTTAAATGGTGGGCATTCTCAAGGGTAGAGGGGATACTAAATAATCCCAAGATGGTTGAACTTATGGCTAAAGCTGGGAATTATATGGTCTTTATAGGATTTGAAAGTGCCAATCAGGAAGTCCTAGATAGTTTTAAGAAAAAACTTGTCGTAGAAAAGGCAAAAGAGGCAATCAGTATCCTTCGTAAGAATAAGATAAAGGTTATGGGAAGCTTTATCTTAGGAGCTATGGAAGAGACAAAGGAAATGATACAGAGGACCATCAATTATGCTAAGAATTTAGACCCGGATATAGCCCAGTTCTCTGTTTTAACCCCTTATCCTGGGACTGCTCTGTTTGAAGAGGTAAAATCGAAAATTATAAATAAGAATTGGCTACAATATGATGGGGGGTATAATGTATTTAAGTTAGAACATCTAAAACCTACTGAGGTAAGATGGCTAATAGCAAAGGCTTATGTATCATTCTATGGTAGACCTAAGAGGCTACTCAAACAAGGCATATCAAGCCTTTGGAGTATGATAGTAGGATATAAACTAAATAAAAAGGTTCCTCTAAGATACGTAGAGGGTGATTGGTGCAAAATATAGACCTAAAAGACATAGAAAAGTTCGTAGCTAGATACTATAGAAGGAACTTTATTGTAAATGCTCTTGATATGGCTTTTTTCAATATGGGATCAACCTTCTATTCAATCTCCACTATATTTCCTGTTCTTATCAAAAATTTAGGTGGTAGCAACATACACATAGGACTTCTTCCGGCAATAGTCAATCTCGGCTGGACTATACCAAGCATAATTGGGGCAAGGATGATAGCAAAACTCCCTAGAAAGTTAGATTTTATACTAAAGTGGACAATAGGAGAGAGACTCCCTTATCTAGTCATCGCATTCTTATTAATATCTTTAGCTACATCAAATCCTCTCTTAACTCTATATCTTTCCCTATTCTTGGTATTTATTGCCGCTTTTACTGGTGGTATCCTCTATCCTGCATGGTTAGATTATATAGCAAAGATTATGCCTCCTAATAGAAGGGGGACACTTTTTTCAGTAGGATTTGGTATAGGTGGAGTCTTAGGAATATTTGCCTCCTTTTTAGCAAGGAGATTCTTAGAGACGTATAGTTTCCCGTATAATTTCTTCTACTGCTTTATAAGTGCTAGTATTGGACTAGGATTATCTTACCTTTTTATAGCACTAGCAAAAGAACCGGATTTAATTTTAGATTCTGATGACCTAAGTCTAAGCCAGTATATAAAGAGTCTACCAAATATCTTGAGAGCAGATAGAAATTTTACGCTATACATATTAGGAAGGATTCTTTCAGCGCTTGGAGGTATGGGGATAGGCTTCTATACAATTTATAGCCTTAAGGCATTTAATCTTGGAGATGACTACGCAGGAATATTTACAGCTTTTCTTTTAGGTTCGCAGACAATATCAACATTCTTAATGGGTACTTTGGGTGACTTAAAAGGACATAAACTAGTCCTATCTATAGGAATCTTATCCCTCTTATTGGGTTATCTAGGGCTTATACTTGGCATCAGCCCTTGGACCGCATATCTGGCATTCATATTTTTAGGGATAAACAATAGCACATTTATGACCTCTGGAATGGCACTATTAACAGAATTTTCCCCCATAGAGCTTAGACCCGTCTACGTGGGATTATCGAATACCCTAATAGGACCATTTAGTTTTATTGCTCCAATAATAGGTGGAGTCTTTGCAAATAAAATAGGATATAAGCCAATGTTCTTTATAGCCTTTATCTTAGCTCTTATGGGGTTCTTTATAATGACATTCCTAGTGAAAGAGCCTAGAAAAGCTCAATAAGAAGATTAAGACACTTACAAGAACTATAGCTCCACCAGGAGCGATATTCAGATAATAAGATAAGAAAAGCCCCAAGATTATAGAGACAACTCCAACAGATATAGAAGACAGTAGTGTTACCTTAAAGCTCTTAGAGATTTGCATACCGGTAGCAACAGGAATCACTATAAGTGCAGATGTAAGTAGAATACCTGCTATCCTTATAGTTATAGCAACTGTAATAGCACTTATCATTACAAGTAGAGTATTTAATATCTCTACAGGTAGCCCGCTAGCCTTAGCAGAATCTTCGTCAAATGTTATGTAGAGCAAAGGTCTATAGAAGATTAAAATAAGTATAATGACTGGTATACCAAAAGACAGGGCAAAGATGAGTTCTCCTCTACCAACTGCCAAAAGGCTTCCAAAAAGGTAGGCATTTATATTAAAATTCGTTCCTTTAGCTATACTTATGATAGTTATTCCAATAGCCAAACCTGTAGATAATAGTATTGCTATAGCGGTATCTCCAAAAAGCTTTGACTTTCTAACCATATAGTTCACAAGCAGTCCACCTATGAGGGAGAAGATAAGTAGGGTGGAGTTAGGACTGATACCAAGAATTATACCTAGAGCTATGCCACCAAAAGAGAAGTGAGCTACACCATCAGCAATGAGCGAAAGGTTTTTTAATACTAAAAAAGTCCCTATCAAGGGGCATAAAACTCCAATTAGAATCCCATTTATGAGCGCATACTGCATAAAGGTATATTGAAGGATCCCCATAGTTACCTCTTAAGTAATTCCTCTATCTCTAAGGGCCAGAGGACCTTCTTGAAGAAGTCTTTAGGTTTCCCTATAAAGTGTAATCGCCTATCTAGGTAAGCCATAGTAGTAACTTCACTAGCTATACTACTTATATCATGAGAAACAATAATGATAGTTATATGCATATCTCTATTCAGATGTCCTAAAAGTTCATAAAATTTAGCTTGATTAATCACATCAACGCCTGTAGTAGGCTCATCTAGTATCAAAAGCTCCGGATTGCTCACTATAGCTCTAGCAATGTGAACTCTCTGCTGTTGTCCACCAGAGAGTTCACTAAGTTTTCTATTCTTAAACTCTTTAAGCCCAACTATATCTAGTGCATTTTCTATCAATATATAGTCTTCTTTTGTAAATCTTCTTATAATTCCATCTGTCAATCTTCCTAACGCTACTATCTCTTCTACCGTAGCGGGAAATAGATGGTATAAAGTTGTAACTTTCTGAGGGATATAACTTATCCTGTCTGTATAAACTTTTATCTCCCCTTTGGTAGGTTTTAAAAGACCAATAAGCAACTTTAAAAGAGTACTCTTACCAGAACCATTGGGACCAATAATACCCAAAAATTCTTCTCTATGTAGAGAAAAGGAAACATCTTCTAATACATATTCTTCACTATATTTAAAGTATAGATCTTTTATCTCAAGTATCTTATCACTCATATTCAAGCGCTATTTTAAGATTCTCTAAGTTTTCTCTCATCTTCGAGAGATAATTCTTTCCAGATTTAATATCACTCTCGCTCAACCCTTCTATTGGATCTAGAACTAGTATCTTAGCCCCTGTCTCCTTAGAGACAGATTGGGCAATTTTAGGAGACATAAGAGGCTCAGTAAATATATATTTAATCTTATATCTTTTTACTGTCTCCACGATCTCTACCAGATCCTTTGGATTTGGTTCAGATTCAGGTATAAGTCCTGTTATAGGAATCTGTTTAAGTCCATACCTTTCTGCAAATCTAGAAAATGCATTATGAGATGTTACAAAAACCTTCTTCTTACATCTAGCCAAAATATTTTTTATCTCTCTATCTAACTCTTCTATTTTTCTTAGATAGCTCTTATAATTTGCCTCGTAATACGATTTATTCTTAGGATCAATTTTGACAAGAGCATCTTTTATAACTTTCAACTGTACCTTAACCAAGACCGGGTCAAGCCATATATGTGGATCTTCTCCTTTTGCCCCAATCGATTCATACATATTTATAGTAGTAAGTCCCTTACTTTTAGCATCTTTTATCAGTCTTTCAGCCCAATTATCTAGACCTGCACCGTTATATATAAACAAGTCAGCATTCACTATCTTTATAACATCTCTAGGGCTTGGTTCCCAATCATGAGGTTCGACACTAAAAGGTATAATAGAACTTACATTAATCTTTTCTCTTCCTATATTTTTAGTAAAGTCATAGAGAGGATAAAAACTTACAGCTACATTAGGTTTATCTTTAGCAGATATAGGTGTAAATAAAAGGAATAAAATTAAAAATATAGTAAACACTCTCATCTTGAGCTACCCTCTCTACAATCTCTACAGTAACCATACAATTCCAAAAAGTGTTCAGTAACTAAAAAGTCTGAGTCTTTGATTATAGAACCTTCTAAAGAAGCCACAAGACAATCTTCTAATGGAAAAACTTTTCCACAAGACAAACATACAAGGTGGTGGTGATGCCTTAGATGTGTAGACTCATACCTTATGATCCCATCCTTAAAAAGGATCCTTCTTACTATCTTCTTTTTCTCAAATAATTCAAGTGTTCTATAGACAGTAGTCCGTCCAACCTTATTAGTCCAAGATAAGTATTCATATACCTCATCTGCACTAACAGGCTTAGCTAACTCTAACATCGCCTTTAGTATAAGCTTACGCTGTTCTGTACACTTTTCCCCTGCGCTTTTAAGTAACTCACTAACCTTATCCATTTTTCACCAAATACCTAAATGAAACTAAATTTCATTTAGAATAATAGCACAGTATAGTTAGATGAGTCAAGGAGAAGAAGTATGAAAAGTGATATTATAATAGAAGCTATATAAATGGAAGAGGAGGTTTTCTTATGAAAAAAGTAAAAGTTGCCTTGATAGGGGCAGGAAGTATGGCTAATACAGTTCATTATCCTTCTTTAGTGGAGTTTGATGATGTAGAGATAGTTGGACTTTGTGACCTAGTAGAAGAGAAATTAAAGAAAACTGCAGAAAAGTTTCATATTGAGAATACCTTTAAGGACTATAAAGAGATGATAGAAAAGACAGATCCTGAAGCTGTCTATATTCTTATGCCTCCACACCATCTATTTGACATAGTTATTCACTGTTTAAATCAGAAACTCCATGTATTTATAGAGAAGCCTCCTGGTGTTACTAAAGAGCAAACTTGTCAGATGGCACTAAATGCAGAGAGAAATAATTGTCTTACTATGGTAGGATTTCAGAGAAGATTTGCACCTTTAATCGTAGCTTGTAAAGAGGAGATGGATAATAGGGGTGGAATAACACAAGCTATAGCTACATTTGTCAAAAATTATACCGGAGGACCATACTATAATGGAGCTATTGATATACTGACTTGTGATGCTATACACTCAGTAGATATACTTAGGTTTCTATGTGGGGAGCCTAGAAAAGTCGTCTCTGATATAAGAGCTATAGAATCTACATTTGATAATTCATTTAATGCTTTTATAAAGTTTGAAAATGGCTCTATAGGATATCTAAATACAAATTGGAGAGCGGGGAAACGTATATTCTCTGTTGAAATGCACTCTATAGGTATATCCGCATTTGTAGACCCAGAAACTGAAGCCAAGATATTTAGAGATAATAATGAGACACCAGAAATACTTGAGGTTAAGAGCTACGTAGGAACAGATGCCTTCCATAAGATAGCGGGTTTCTATCAAGAGAATAGACACTTTATAGATTGTATCAAAGAAAAGAAGCTACCTCTTACTAACTTTTATGATGCCTATAAAACGATGGAACTAGTAGACAGAATCTATCATTCTCAGATATAAAAGATTTTTTTAATTGCATTTGACTTTTATTTTATATATGATATTATAGAAATAAAAGTAGCTCTTAGGACAATTTTACTTTAGTTTTATTTGGTATATCTTTAAGAAGATGGCCTTTTGATACGAATCTTGTATCTTAAAGCCACCTCCTTAGAGAGAAAGAGAAGTGTAATACTTACCTTATTGTCCCAAGACTACTTAATAAAAACCTTTAGGAGGTGGTTTCAAATGAGAAGTTTAGTAACAAGGCTTGGGCTACTTTTCCTTATAGTAGCCTTCGGGTTAGGGCAGTTTGGCGGATGCTCTTGTATCCCATCTTGCACCCCTATGCCAAAGGTAGTGCTTATAGATGATGCTCATCAGAACGAAAATAACTTTGATGGGTATAGTTTTAGTGAATTCTATGGAAAACTTGTAACAACCCTCCAAGATATGGGATATACAGTAAATCAGGCTTCAACTGCAGGGTTTAATCCTTCTATCTCTGTCTACGGAATAGTTATTCTTCCAGCACCATTCCAAGCTTATAGCAATACTGAAAAACAGGCATTGGTAGACTTTGTAAAGGCTGGTGGAAAGCTTGTTATGTTGGGTGAATGGGGAGGTTACGGAGATACTGCAAATGCCAACTTAAATGAGATTTCTACAGCGCTAGGTGCAGGAATAACATTTAATAACAATGCAGTATACGATGATACAAACAACTATAATGGAAAACCTTACTGGCCCCTAATTCAAACTTTTGTATCTCATCCAACAACAAATGGATTAACCAAGTTAGCGTATATTGCTGGATGTTCTTTATCAGTTCAAAGCCCTGGCACAGCTATAGCCTATGCATCGTCTAGTGCCTATACCCCAACTAGCTTAGTAAGAGATCTAGTTGGAAATAGCATAGGAACTGGAACAAAAGCTCCAGATACAAAAGATAAAGTAACAAGTATCATCGT